>Ga0228700_1000050_pt1 | contig 129367 bp, 106 predicted proteins | sample McNCre317_Aug_MG_FD_178019 | JGI IMG/M metagenome (GOLD analysis project Ga0228700, IMG submission 178019) | Freshwater microbial communities from McNutts Creek, Athens, Georgia, United States - 3-17_Aug_MG | ecosystem: Environmental > Aquatic > Freshwater > Creek | place: USA: Georgia...
CGTAATCCGCCGTGTCGGTCTGAAAATGCTCCAGCACCACGGTGAACAGGTCTTGGCGGCCAAAACCCTGCACCACCTTGCCCGACTCGGGGGCGACGGCCACCGGGTTGCTGTTGTAAACGATCAAGGCCTCGATCTGCGGGCCAAACTCAGGGGAAGCGGGACGCAGCAAATCGTCCCCAATGGTGACCATGTTGATCGTGCGCGGACGCCGCTGGCCCAGCAAATCGGGCCGCTGCAAGGCGGCACGCCGCACCGGAAAATGGCCCGAGCTGCTCATGAGCAAGCCGCCGCCCGGATGTCGCCATGCACCCGTCAGCGCGGGCAGGCAAGCCACTGCGCGCACGGCATTGCCGCCCCCGCGCACACGTTGCATGCCGTAGTTCAAACGGATCGCTGCGGCGGGGGTCGTACCCCAGTCCCGCGCGAGTTGGCGGATTTGTGCGGCGGGCACGCCACACACCTCGGCCGCACGCTCGGGCGGCCACTGCAAGGCGCGCGCACGCAGACCGTCCCAGCCCAGGGTGTAGCGGTCAATGTAATCCTGGTCGAGCCAGCCGTTGGCGATCAGCTCGTGCATCAAGGCCAGCGCCAGCGCCGCGTCGGTGCCAGGCCGAATGGCGATGTGCTCGTGGCACTTGTCGGCGGTCTCGCTTTTGCGCGGATCAATGCACACCAGCTTGGCACCCTGGCGTTTGGCCTCTTGTGCGATGCGCCAGAAATGCAGGTTGCTGCCGATCGAATTGCTGCCCCAGATCAGGATCAGGCGGGATTGGGCAAACATGCGCACCGGCATGCCCACCTTGTTGCCCAGTGTCTGCGTGAGCGCCTCGGCCCCAGCCGATGCGCAAATCGTGCGGTCCAGCAACGATGCACCCAGCTGGTGGAAAAACCGCGCCGCGATCGATTCGCTTTGCACCAAGCCCATGGTGCCCGCATAACTGTAGGGCAAGATGGCCTGCGGATCACGCGCTGCGATGGTTTTCAGGCGCGTCGCGATCTCGTCCAGCGCCTCGTCCCAACTGACGGGCACAAACTGACCTGCGCCCTTGGGGCCCACACGCCTGAGGGGCTGCAGCAAGCGCTCGGGGTGGTAGGTGCGCTCGGCATAGCGCGAGACCTTGGTACACAAGACGCCATCGGTTGCAGCATGCGCCGGGTTGCCTTGCACCTTGATGGCCCGGCCGTTTTGCACCGTGGTCAGCAAGGCACAGGTGTCCGGGCAATCGTGCGGGCAGGCACCACGCACCACGGTCTGGTCGGCATCGGCAAATGAATCGGTCATGGTGTCCGGCGGCAATGTGAAAAATTTCTGACACCGGATTGTCATCCAAAGCACCCAACAGCCGCACACCAAGCCCCCCAAAGACACAGGGGTGATGGCAAGTGCCAACAAGTCTCGCTAGACTGTGGCCATGAAGCTCATCGACGCCATCCTCCACGACGCGGCCAGCATCTCGGCCATCCGCAAAGACATCCACGCCCACCCCGAGCTGTCTTTTGAAGAAGTGCGCACCGCCGATGTGGTCGCCAAGCAGCTGATCGACTGGGGCATTCCCGTTCACCGTGGCATGGGCACCACCGGCGTGGTCGGCATCGTGCATGGCCGTGACGGTGGCGCTTGCGGGCGCGGCATTGGCCTGCGTGCCGACATGGACGCACTGCCCATGCAGGAGTTCAACACCTTTGCGCACGCCAGCCGTCACCAAGGCAAGATGCACTCTTGCGGCCACGATGGCCACACCGCCATGCTGCTGGCGGCGGCCAAGCACTTTGCCAAGCACCGAGACTTTGATGGCAACGTGTACCTGATCTTCCAACCCGCCGAAGAAGGCGGCGGTGGCGCACGCGAGATGATCCAAGACGGTCTCTTCGACCAATTCCCCATGCAGGCCGTCTTTGGCATGCACAACTGGCCGGGCGGCGCCGTGGGCACTTTTGCAGTCAGCCCCGGCCCCGTGATGGCCTCGAGCAACGAGTTCAAGATCACCATCCGCGGCAAGGGGAGCCACGCTGCGCTGCCGCACAACGGCATCGACCCGGTGCCGATTGCCTGCCAGATGGTGCAGGGCTTTCAGACCATCATCACCCGCAACAAAAAGCCAGTCGATGCCGGAGTGATCTCGGTCACCATGATCCATGCGGGCGAAGCCACCAATGTGGTGCCCGACTCTTGCGAACTGCAGGGCACGGTGCGCACCTTCAGCATCGAGGTGCTGGACCTGATCGAATCACGCATGCGGCAAGTGGCCGAGTCGATTTGCGCGGCCTTTGAAGCGACCTGTGAATTCGAATTCGACCGCAACTACCCGCCCACCATCAACAGCGAAGCCGAGGCTAACTTTGCCCGCCAAGTGATGACCGGCATCGTGGGTGAAGCGAATGTGCTGGAGCAAGAGCCCACCATGGGCGCAGAAGACTTCTCGTACATGCTGCAGGCCAAGCCGGGCGCTTATGTGTTCATCAGCAACGGCGACGGCGCGCACCGCGAGATGGGGCATGGCGGTGGCCCTTGCACCCTGCACAACCCCAGTTACGACTTCAACGATGACTTGATCCCTCTGGGCGGCACCTATTGGGTGGAGCTGGCCACGCAGTGGCTGGCCCAAGCGGTCCCCAGCAAGTCATGAGCACGCGCCGCATTCTGGTGTTGGGCGGCACAGGCTTTGTCGGCCGCCAAGTGTGCGAACAACTGGCCCGACTGGGCTGGCAAGTCACCGTGCCGACACGCCGGGCAGTGAATGCCGCCGCCATACAGAACTTACCAGGCCTGACCGTGGTCGAGGCCTCGGTGCACAGCGCCAGCGACCTGACCCGCTTGATGCCGGGCCACGATGCGGTGGTCAATCTGGTGGCGGTGCTGCACGGCGATGAACAACGCTTTGAACAAGTGCATGTGCAGCTGCCAGCCCTCATTGCCCAGGCCATGAAGCATGCAGGCGTGAACCGTCTGGTGCACATCAGCGCCTTGGGTGCCGATGCACAAGGGCCGTCGATGTACCAGCGCAGCAAGGCTCGCGGCGAGACCGCCCTGCGCAACGCGGGCTTGGACCTGACGGTGCTGCGCCCCAGCGTGATATTTGGTGCGGACGACAAGTTCCTGAACCTGTTTGCCGACCTGCAAATGCACTTGCCCTTCATGCCTTTGGCGGGATCGGCCACCCGTTTTCAACCCGTCTGGGTAGGCGATGTGGCCCGGGCGGTGGTCACTTGCCTGCAAGACAGGCACACCATCGGGCAAACCTACGAACTGGCAGGACCCGAGGTGATGAGCCTGGGCGAGCTGGTCCAGAGGTCAGGGCAATGGGCAGGCGTTCGGGGTGGCCAAGGGTGGCCCGTGTTGCCTCTGCCCCACTGGGTCGGCTGGCTGCAGGCGGCGTGCATGGAACTGGCCCCGGGGGAGCCCCTGATGAGCCGAGACAATCTGGCGTCCATGAAAGTGGACAACATCGCCTCGGGACAGTGGCCCGGCCTGAAAGACCTGGGCATTCAGGCCAGCAGTGCGGCCGGTATCGCGCCGGGCTATTTGGGTCACCGTGGACCACGCTCCAGGCTCAACGCTTGGCGTGCCCGCTCAGGCCGCTAAAGCGGATCAAACCACTGAGGTCGCCTTGGCTGCGCGCTGGCGCTTTCTTTGCCAAGCACGCTGAAGCCGCCAGGCCAGCAATGCCCCCAGAATCCCTGCGTACACCAGCACCTCGTTGAAATTGCTTTTGGCGGCCCGCATCCACCAAAAATGCAACATGGCCAGAACGGCCACAGCGTAGACCACACGGTGCAAAGCTTGCCAACGGGCTCCCCCGAGCCAACGCACCGCCCGGTTGAACGATGTGGCGGCCATCACGCTCAGCAGCAGCCAGGCGCTCACCCCCAGCCAGATGAATGGCCGTTTGAGCACATCATGCAAGATCTCCTGCAGATCCAGCCCCATGTCAAACAGGACATAACAGGCCAGGTGCAAGCAGGCGTACAGGTAAGTCAACAGCCCCAGCATGCGCCGGTAACGGGCCAGTTCGGGCCAGCCCAGCTGGACGCGCAGCGGGGTGATGGCCAAGCCCAGGCACAGGCCACGCAAAGTCCAGTCGCCCGTGGCACGGATCAGGTATTCAGCAGGATTGGCACCCAAGCCGTCCTGCACGGTCAGGACGATGAGCCACAGCAGGGGCCACAAACCCACACACAACACCCACCACCACGCAGCGCGCGTGAGCAGGAATTTGCGCCCCATCCCCAGCATCAAAAGAATTTCTTCAAATCCATGCCCGCGTACAACTGCCCCACCTGCGCTTCATAGCCGTTGAACATCAGCGTTTTGCGCTTTTTGGCCAGCAGACCGTCTTCGCCAATGCGCCGCTCGGTGGCCTGGCTCCAGCGCGGGTGGTCCACCGTGGGATTGACGTTGGAATAAAAACCGTATTCCTGCTGGGCCGCTCGGGTCCAGGAGGAGACGGGTTGTTTGTCCACGAAGCGGATCTTGACCAGGCTCTTGGCGCTTTTGAAGCCGTATTTCCAGGGCACCACCAGACGCACAGGGGCACCGTTTTGCTTTGGCATCACTTCGCCATACATGCCAAAGGCCAGCAAGCTCAAGGGGTGCATGGCTTCGTCCATACGCAGGCCTTCCACATAGGGCCATTCGAGCGAACCCGAACGCACACCCGGCATGGTTTTCTCGTCGGCCTGCGTGATGAACTCGACAAACTTGGCGCCAGCTTGGGGCTCCACCCGGCGGATCAAATCGGCCAACGAATACCCCACCCACGGAATGACCATGGACCAGCCCTCCACACAGCGCAAGCGGTAGATGCGCTCTTCCATCGCACTCCACTTCAGCAGGTCTTCCAGGTGGTAACGGCCCGGCTTTTTGACCAAGCCTTCGATCTCGACACTCCAAGGATCGGTTTTCAGGGTGTGCGCACGTCGGGCCGGATCGGCCTTGTCGGTGCCGAATTCATAAAAATTGTTGTAGCCCGTGGCATCCTTGTAGGCCGTGGGTTTGTCCATCACCACAGCACCGGCTGCTGTCGAGGGCACAAAGTTCATGGCGGGCAATGCCCCAGGGCGAGCCGTTTGCGCGAAGGCTTGTCTGCCCGCCCAGTCCGACAGGCCCAAGCCTGCGGCACCGACCGCCATGCCGCGTATGATGCTTCTGCGAGAAAGGTAGGCGCCCTGCGGGGTGATTTCACTGGCTACAGCATGGACAAATCCATCGTGGTTGGAACGAATGATCATGTGAACCTTCCTTGAACAATTCAAGACTTTTGCATTGTGCCGATTTCCGTCGTCCTGTGCCGACAAGCCCAGAAAGCACCTCATGCCAATACACCCTGCTCACGAATTGCTGGCCCTGTTGGTGATTGCCCTGCATACAGTGATGCCTCTGGGAATCTGGGCCATGCTGTCGGGATACCGTGACAGCCATGCCCGCATCTGGCTGGCTGGCGTGGCTTGCTACAGCGTGGGCTTTTCACTGACTGCGCGCAATACCATGGCCTACAGTGATGCCAACGTCATCTTGCTTTCGATGTTTTATCTGGCATCTGTTTTGTTGATGCTGGAAGCCTTGGCACGTGACCTCTCTTCCTCGCGCCGCCCCCCATGGATTTTGGTGGCCTGTCTGGTCCTCGGGGGGGCTTATTTCAGCATCACAACTCTTGAAGGCTTGTATGCCACTTGGGGGTTGATCAGCCTGTCTTGCATGTTCTTGCTGTTTGGCTGTGCAGCCACTTTCCTGTCATGCCGATTGATTCAACACCACCGAACCCGCAGTCTGTATTTGATCATCGCGGCCTTGGTGCTGCTGATGTCGGGCCACTTGCTGCGGGCAGGCATGATGGTCGGTGGCGCCCCACCCGAAACCTTTCAAGTCGCCGCCTTCACCTGGAACAGCAATTACCTGGTGCTCAGCACCGTCGTGGCCATGATCCTGATGTCATTTGGCTATTGGGGTTATGTGCTCGAAAAAATGCGCCTCAAAACACACGAAGTGGAAGCCAAGCAACTCGCTGCCGAGATGCTCGCCAATGAATCGCAACAACTGATCAAAGAGCGCGATCAACTGATGATGGTCAATGCGCGGGTTTCGGCCATCAGCAGCCTGTCTTCTTTTTCCGCCATGCTGGTGCATGACATCAGCCAACCCTTGCAAGCTTTGGAGTTCGGTTTGTACGAACTCAAAAGTCAGGCCAGAGCAGACCAAAGCGCCGATCATCTGTTGGGTGGCATTCACGAGCTGCAAACCCTGTCCGGCAAGGCCGCAGAGATGGTCAGCCATTTGCGTCAACTGATGGCCCAAGGACAAGACCATGTCTCCCCCGTCAGCCTGCATTTGGCCCTGCAAGCGATCTTGCCCATCTTGCAAGGAGAAACCTCCCAGCGACATGTTGCACTGACTTACCTTTGCCACGTCGATCCAGCCACGCTGGTCATGGCCAATTCGGTGATGTTGCAGCGCATCATTTTCAACACCATGGGCAATTCACTCGACGCCCTGACCAGTGGCTCGACTCGCCAGCCCGAAATCAAAGTGGATGTGCTTTCACAATTCAAGGATGAAAAGAACTGGATCGTCTTGCAAATCGAAGACAACGGTCCGGGCTTCAACAATGAGGTTTTGTCTCAACTCAATGCCCCCCTGCAAACGACCAAGCCCCATGGCATGGGTTTGGGTTTGCTGCTGACCCAAAGCATGGTCCGCATGTGGGACGGGCACACCCTCATTGGCAACCGCCCATCCAGCCAAGGCACGGGGGCATGTGTTCAATTCTGGTTAAGCCCCGTATTTCCTGATAAATCAATTTAGAATTTGATTTTGTAGTTTTTTTCAATTTAATCTTGCCTCATCCAGCCATCATTGAAGTCGTGGACGACAACGCGGACATCCGCAGAATGTTGGCCTTGGTGTTGAAAAGTCATGGATTCAACGTCCGCACCCACGAAAGCGCCGAAGCTTTCCTGAATGCCGAAAATCCGCAAATGCAGCGCCTTCTGATCCTGGATGTGCGCATGCCCGGCATGACCGGCTTGGAATTGCACACCCGTTTACAAGCCCAAGGCCATCAATTCCCGGTCATTTTCATGAGTGGTGAATGTCAGCCTCACGAAACCACTGCAGCCCAGTCGTCCGCTTCCGTTGATTTCCTGTGGAAACCGTTCAGCACGCAACAATTGCTGCAGGCCATCGAACGGGGTTTGCAACTGCTGTCATCCGAAACGACTTGAACGCGCCCAGGCACTGGACGCTCAGGCACAACAAAAAAGGCCCACAAGGGGCTTTTTTGCATGGTGCAGCTGAACGTGTTCACAGCGTGCCGTAGCTGTGCAACCCGCTCAAAAACATGTTCACCCCCAAGAAGGCGAAGGTGGTCACCGCCAAGCCTGCCAAAGCCCACCACGCGGCCACCGTGCCACGCAGGCCCTTCATGAGGCGCATGTGCAGCCAGGCGGCGTAGTTCAGCCAGACGATCAGAGCCCAGGTTTCCTTGGGATCCCAGCTCCAGTAGCCACCCCAGGCTTCAGCCGCCCACAGGGCGCCCAGCACGGTGGCAATCGTGAAGAAGGCAAAACCGACCGCGATGGCCTTGTACATCACATCGTCCAGCACCTCGAGCGCAGGTAAGCGCTCGGCAATGCGGCGACGGCCCAGCAAGATACCCGCGGTGATCAACACCGAGACAGCGGCATAGCCCAGCCAGTAGCTGCCCCCCGCCTCGGCCACCACACGCACACGAAAGGCGATCGGCACAAAGCACAGCGCCACGCCGAGCAACCAGATGGGAGTCAGCTTGTGCCAGCGGGTCTCAGCCGCTTGCTGCTTGATCAGGTACGCAAAAGACACCATCGCGGCCAATGCGAAGGTGCCGTAACCGATGAAGTTGGCCGGCACATGCAGCTTCATCCACCAGCTTTTGAGTGCGGGCACCAGCGGCTGGATGGCATGCGCCTCACGCACCAGCGTGTACCACAGCAAAAAACCCACGGCCGCGCTGACCACCAGCATCACAAACGCGCCCAAAGCGCGGGTTTGGTAATGGTCTTCGTAGTACAAGTAAAAACCTGTGGTCATCCAGCAAAACATGACGAAGACTTCGTACAGATTGCTCACCGGGATGTGGCCAATGTCCGGGCCCAGCAAATAACTTTCGTACCAACGCACCATGGTGCCGATCAACGCCAGCGCCACGCCCACCCAGGCCATGCGCGAGCCCAGGGCTTCCATGGCCTGCCCTTGACCTTGGATGAACATGCCCGCCCAGTAAAAGACGGTGCTGATGAAAAACACCATGCTCATCCACAGGATGGCCGACTGACTGGACAGGAAATACTTGAGCCAGAAAACCTGTTCGGCGCGGGCCAGATCACCTTGGTAGGAATAGATGGCCAGCAAGGACAGGGCGGCCACCACCAGCATCAGCGTGCGGGTCGATCGCCAGAACCAGGCCAGCGCCACGGCCGCTGGCACGCTGGCCACCAGGATGCCTTGCTCGTACACGTCCATCGCCTGGCTGTAGCGCGAGAAAGCCCATGCCATGCCCAACACGGCCAAGAGGGCAAAGCCCCAATCGGCCAGGCTACGGCGGGAAAAATAGCCCGGATTCAAAGTCACACTGGAAGTCATTGGGTACTCTCGGGACGGCCCAGCAATCGGGCTACCAATTGGTCAAATTCGCGGTCAAGGTCCATGGTCTGGCGGTTGGACGACAAGGCCAAACTGGCCTGCGCCCCATCGCCGTGCGCAGACAGCCAGACCCACAGGCGACGCTCACGCACGTAGAGCATCGCAAAAACACCCAGAATCAGGAAAAAACACCCCAGATAAACCACGTTTTTACCAGGGGCTCTGGCCACCTGGAACACGCTGGCCTGGACTTGTTTGAAGTCCTTGAGCATGAAGGTCATGGGGGCCGGGTAAAACGGCGCATCGCTGAGCGCCAACACCGACTGTGCCATGAAGCCCTGAATCTTGTCGGCTGGCAAGGGCTTGGCCTTGGCCTGTTCACGCGCCACCCTGTCGAGTTCGAGCAATGCACCGTTCAGGATGCGCACAAACATCTCGCCCGCGCGAGCACGCTCGGCCTCGGGCACATTGGTCTCCAAAAAGTCCGACAGTGCCTGCAAGCCCGCGACCTGTTGGCCTTTGACTTTTTCAAGGCCCGCAAACAAACCCAAAGCGCGTGCCGCCGAATCGGCCAATTGGCGGCTCAGGTCGGGCCTTTTGGGATCGACCACTTTGAGCGCGTAACGTTGCACCGCACGCTCGCGCAAGGCGGCATCGGCCAAGGCCGCACGCAAACGGATAAAGCCTGTCAGTTCGCCATTCTCGTCAGCCGGTGGGCGCAAGTAGCGGTAAGGCTCACCCGGGTTCTCGCGCATGCCCAGCAAAAACACCGGCACGCCATCGCCTGTATCCACGGGCACCATGTAATTGTTGTATTCACGCGCCTGGCCCGCCGCATCGCGCAGCTTGTAGCTCACGCTCGGGCCCACATTGCGCAACTCTTTGGTTTCGCTCGTTTTGTGGCCAGCGCCCATGCGTTGGTCGATGGCGCTGCGCAAGTCCACCTTGCGCACATCCACGCCTTGCGCCGCGCTGCCGGCCATGTTCTCGACGTTGATCACGCGCAGGCCCGTGAACTCCAGGCGCATTTTTTCTTTGCCGTTGCTCAGCTCACTGCTGCTGCCAATGATGCCTTCCACCTCGAAAGGCACGGTGGCGGCCGACATGGGCACTGCCTGGAGCTTGACAGTGGAGCCACCATCGTCAAAGCTGGACTGGTAAATCTCGATGCCTTTGTAGTTGGCCGGGTGGTTCACCTCGACGCGGGCATCTTGCTTGGCACCCGTGGCCTTGTCGTGGATCACGATGTCGCTGGCAAACAGCTTGGGCATGCCGGTGGAGTAATACTCGACGATGAACTTTTTCAGCTCCACCGAGAACGGCAACTCCTGCAACAAGATGCCATCGGACTGGCTCAGGATGGCGGTGCTCGATGCGGTGTTCTCGGCCACCATCAAGTTGCCACGGAAGGCCGGGTTGCGTTCTGACAAGCGGTGCTGCGCAGGCACATCGACAATCAGACCGCCGCCGTTGTACACCGCCTTGCCACCGAACCACATCTGGGCGCGCACCATCAGATCGCCATCGAGCAAGCCCCCCACGCACACCAACACGATGGCCGAGTGCGCCGCGATGTAACCCAGCTTGTTGGCCGCGCCGGTCTTGGCCGCGATCATCCAGCCTTGGCCCTGGACTGTGTCACGCGATTGCAATTTCACCTTCCAGCCGCCGGTGGCCAGCAACTGACTCAAACGATGGGCCGCTGCTTCTGGGGTTTCATCCAAAACGCCCTCGGCTTTGTGATGGAAGGCCTTGAGGCTCTGCTCGCGGATGTTTTCCTTGTAGGACTTCAGGTCCGCCAGGATCTTGGGCGTGTTGCGGGCAATGCACAAACTGGTGCTGGTGACCAGAAAAGCCAGGATCAGCAAGAACCACCAAGCGCTGTACACCGCATGCAACTTGAGGGCTGCAAACACATCGGCCCAGAAAGGGCCAAACTGATTGACGTAGTTGGCTGCTGGCTCGTTTTGCTTGAGCACCGTGCCGATGACCGAGGCGATGCAAATGATGGTCAACAGCGAAATTGCAAAACGCATCGACGACAGCAACTCCATCACGGCTTGCCAACGAGGGGAGCCGCGTTCGGATTCGGTGCTGGAAGAATCGATGGTCATGGTGCAGAAACCTGGGTGGCGTCCGCAAACGCCACAGAAAAAAGAAAAGGGCCAGAAACGACAAAGGCCGGAAAACCGGCCTTGTCAGTTCAAGTTCACAGCCGGATGTCCGATTGTGACCGAGCCTCAGGTGTGGGAGCCGAAGGCCCCATCACCTCCGGGGACAAGCCCCGAGGCCCCAGCGATCAGCGCAGACCTGCCATGTAGTCGGACACGGCCTTGATTTCGCGGTCGTTCATCTTGGCGGCCACCTGGGTCATCTGGATGCTGTTCTTGCGAACGCCGTCACGGAAAGCGACCAACTGGGCGGTGGTGTAGTCGGCGTGCTGACCCGACACGCGGGGGTACTGGGCAGGCATGCCTGCGCCGTTGGGCGAGTGGCAGCTGGCGCAAGCAGCGATCTGACGGTCCGGGATGCCACCGCGGTAGATGCGCTCGCCCAGGGCCACTGTATCTTTGTCTTTGGCAAAACCGGGCTTGGCCGACTTGGAGGCCAACCAGTAAGCGATGTTGCGCATGTCGTCGTCGCTCAAAGCGGCAACCATACCGCTCATCACGGCGTTGGCACGCTTGCCCGATTTGAATTCGCTCAATTGCTTGATCAGGTATTCGGGGTGTTGCTGCGACAGTTTAGGGTTGACCGGGGTGGTCGAGTTGCCGTCAGCGGCGTGGCAAGCGGCGCACATCGCAAAAGCGGCTTCGCCTTTGGCCAGATCGGGCTTGGCGGCTGCAGGCGCGGCGGCGGGATTGGCCAAAGCAGAACCTGCCACCAAAGCAGACACGGTGGCAGACATCAGGAAAGAGACAATTGACTTCATGGGGCGTCGTCCAAAGGGTTGGAAGAATGGGCGCAAAACCCAAGGATTCTACAATGAGGTCTGCGTCAGTTTCCTGACGACCCAAGGTTCCCCCATTTATGAGCTCCAGCCCCCGCGTTTCCAACCCCAAACCCCAAGCCGCGCCAGCCACACCGAACGCTGTGACGCCCATGGGCTGGATGCACACCGCCCGCTTCCTGACCACCGCCGCGCAACTGCACCACCTGCCCGCGCTGGACACCCCGGAAATCGCCTTTGTGGGCCGTTCCAACGCCGGCAAATCCACCTGCATCAACACCCTGACGCAGCAAAAACAGCTGGCTTTTGCCTCCAAAAAACCCGGCCGCACCCAGCACATCAACCTGTTTGCCTTGGGCAAACAGGGCGTCACCGATGCCGTGCTGGCGGACTTGCCCGGCTACGGCTACGCTGCTGTGGCCAAGATGGACAAACTGCGCTGGCAACAGGTCATGGCCAATTACCTGGTCAGCCGCGAAAACCTGATGGGCATCGTCATGATGTGCGACCCGCGCCATGGCCTGACCGAGCTGGACGACATCCTGCTGGAAGTCATCCGCCCACGGGTGGAGCAAGGCCTGAAGTTCCTGATCATCCTGACCAAGGCCGACAAGCTCACCCGCGCCGAGCAGGCCAAAGCCCTGTCGATCGCGCGACTGCAAGCCGGCGGCGGCGAGGTCAAACTCTTTTCGGCCCTGAAAAAACAGGGCGTGGACGATGTGGCCCAACTGCTGTGGGACTGGACGCACCCGAAAGACGGTGCATCCGCCAAGGCACAAGCCCCCGCCGAGCCCCCCGAAGACGAACCCGAAGCGCTGGACGAGTGATCCGCTGATCACAGTCAATCGCTTGCACCCACGGAGCGATCCCTTTTGACCCCCAACATTCAGACTTGGCAGCAAACCCTGCCCCACGGCATCACCCTCAGCTGCAGGGCTTGTGGCGAGCCAGGTCGGCCCGTGTTGATGTTCCTGCACGGTTTCCCCGAAGCCGCCTTCGTCTGGGACGAACTGATGGCGCACTTTGCGCGGCCTGAAAACGGTGCTTACCGCTGTGTCGCGCCGAACATGCGCGGCTACGAACACTCCAGCGCACCCGCCGATGTGAAAGACTACCGCGCCAAATTTCTGGTGCAAGACATCGCGGCCTTGATCGATGCCGAATGTGGCGCCCAGCCTCTGGCCGCACTGGTGGCCCACGACTGGGGTGGCGCGGTGGCCTGGAACGTGGCCAACCAGCACCCCGAGCGCCTGCGCCAGCTGGTGATCATCAATTCACCACACCCCGCGCCATTCCTCAAGGCCATGCAAAGCGACCCGGGCCAGCAAGCGGCCAGCGCTTACATGAACTTTCTGGTGCAGCCCCATGCTGCAGCGCAGCTTTCAGCCCATGGCTTTGCACAATTGTTGGGGTTCTTACGGGGCGACGACGATCAGCTCAGCGGCGCACACAGCTTGGCGGCCAAAGCCGCGCCTTGGCTCACACCCGATGTGGAAGAACAGTACCGCTTTGTCTGGGGCCTGGGTCTGGACGGTGGCTTGAATTATTACCGTGCCTCGCCACTGCGGCCCGCCACAGCCACCGAAGATTTCATCTCTGACATGGTGCTGCCGCCCGAAATTTTGCGCATTGATGTGCCTACCCTCGTTTTGTGGGCACAGGACGACATTGCTTTGCGACCTTGCCTGACCGAGGGGCTGGACCAGCATGTGCCGAACCTGACCCTGGTGCCCATTGAAAACGCCACGCATTGGGTGGTGCATGAGCAGCCAGCTCGGGTGATCGCAGAGATCAGCCGGTTTTTGAAACCCCGTTGAAACACCTTCAGTAAACGCCCGGTTCGCCTTCGGGCCGGGTCTTGAAGCGCTTGTGGACCCAATAATATTGAGACGGCTCCAGCCGGATGTACTGCGCCAGCCATTCGTTCATGCGCACGGTGTCGGCCAGCGCATCGTCGCTGGGGAAATCAACCCAAGGCTGACCCACTTCGATGTCATACCCCTCAGCGGTCAGCCGCGTGACCACCGGCACCACCTGTGCGCCCACCAACTTGGCCATGCGCGACAACGAGGGCACGGTGGCCGCATTCACGCCCATGAACGGCACAAAGACCGAGTCGTCCCGTCCCAGGTCCATGTCGGGCGAGAGGTGCAAACGCTCTCCCCGTTTGAGACCCACGATGATTTTTCGGATGCCATCGTGGCGGAAGTAAGGCTTGACATGGCCCCAGCGCTCACGCCCCTGACGCACCCAGGCCTCCAACTCGGGGTTGGTCTGGGTCACATAAATGAAAGCCACAGGCTGCTGCGCATTCATGGCCACGGCGGTGCCTCCGGCATCGAGCCCCACGAAGTGCGGCGCAAACAAGACCATGGGTCTTTGGGCGGCCAGCACCTCAGGCACCCCGCACCAGCGCAAGCGGGAACGGACCACGGCTTCAGGGGCATGCCACAACCAGGCGCGATCGATCAGGGTCTGCCCGACCAAGCGAAAGTGTTCACGGGCCAGGGCCAAGCGCTCGGTCTCGGTCAATTCGGGCATGCACAGCCGCAAATTGGTCAACACAATGTGTCGGCGCGAGCGTGCAAAGCACCACAGCAGCCAACCCAAGCCCGCGCCGACTGCCCGCACCCGAGACAAGGGCCAGCTGGCCATCCAGCGCATGCAGACAATAAAGAAGGAAATCATGCGTCTTGCCGAGGAGATTTGTAGCGAGCATAGCCCCACAGGTATTGCTGTGGGCAAGTCAAGATCAACTGCTCCATCGCCTGGTTGATTTGGACCACAGCCACATCCAGATCAGCCGACAAATCGTGGCCCAGAGTCTGTGTGTGCAAGCGAAAACCACGACCCCAGCTCAAACGCTCGCCCCAGATCAAGACCACTTGAGCACCGGTTTGCGCGGCCAAGCGGGCCGCCAAGGTCATGGTGTAAGCCGGCTTGCCAAAAAATGGGGCCCATTGGCCCATGCCTTCGGGGGGTACCTGGTCGGGCAACAAACCCACAGCATGCCCCGAACGCAAAGCCTTGATCAACTGGCGCACGCCTGCCAAGGTGGTGGGCACCGCCTCCAATCCAGGGCGGTTGCGAGCCACATCCATCACCGAACCCAAACCTGCATGGCGCGAGGGGCGGTACAGCACCGTCAAAGGTCCGTGCTCGCCGCCAAAACGGGAAGCCAAGGCTTGCGCTGTGATTTCAAAGCAGCCCATGTGGGGCGTCAAAAACAAGACACCCTTGCCGACGGCATACGCCTGGGCTGCCGCCTGGTCCTCGGCCCATTGCACGGGCGCTGGACGCCCCAACCACAGACGGGGCAACTCGGCCGACATGCACCCAGCCTGCCCGACCGCCCCCAGCACTGTTCGCCACCCCAGGCCTGCCTGATGGACGTTGTCCAGAAAACGGCGACGGTAGGTGGGCGACAAAGCCCACGCCAGCCAGCCCCCCACCCAGCCCACGGAATGCAGGGCCCATAAGGGCCACATCGAAAAGAAACGAAACCATCTCAACATGGGGGGGATTTTGCCTCGAACTGATGAGGAGCCCGCCATCGGCTTTTTTGCCCCACAAATCCAGAGCCGACGATGTACCTGTTTTCAACGCCAAGCTACCGGTTTGGCACACCCACAAAAGACCGGCCCATCCATATGATCAAAACGGCCAGATATTTCAAACACGGCATTTGCTTGTGCCCAGCAAGGATCCAGGATGAAAAACGAAAACATCGCCCAAACCTATTTCAGCACCAGCCAGGCGGCGAAAATTTTGGGTCTGTCGGTCGGGACCGTTCAACGCATGGTCGAAACCGGCGTTTTCAAGGCCTTTGTGACGCAAGGCGGACACCGGCGCATTCTCTCGTCCTCACTCAACCAGTTTTGCCAGGATCAAGGCTTTGCCCACCCTCAGCCGCCAAACGGCATACCGCTGATTTGCATCCTGCATGCCAGCGACAAGATGAACAGCACCCTGACGCAACTGAGCCAGTGGGCAGATGTCAAAGTGATCACCCAACCGCTGGACCTGATGGGCTTGCAACGCCAAATTGGGGCCTTGTTCATCGATGCACGCATGGCCTGGGTACACAGTTCGCCCATGCACTTGCAAGACACTACCGCGCGTGATGCACACATCGTGATCTACAACAGCGCGCAATTGCCCCCCTCCAGCGCGCTGCAGGCCGCCAACCGCGTTTCGCTGTTTCAAGGCGACATCAGCACCGATCTGGTTTTTGGTTATTTGCTGGGCAGCAGTCGGGGGCAAGGCCATCCAGAAGTGCGCATGGGCTCAACTTCCGCGCCCCGGGCCTCCAACCCAGCCATCCAGCCCAGCCATCGCGTGAACACCCCCCTGACCAGCCCTGCTCGTCGACCCGAGAAACATGCCGGCTCTTGAAAGCCGCTCAAAAGGCCTTATCATTAGCACTCGATGGAGATGAGTGCTAACAACGCCTTCCACAGAATCAATCAGCGCCCGCATGGGTGCTTTCGTTTTTAAACCCTTGTTTCAAATCTAGGAGATTCCATGAAACTGCGTCCTTTGGGCGATCGCGTGATCGTCAAGCGTATCGAAAGCGAAACCAAAACAGCCTCCGGCATCGTGATCCCCGATTCCGCCGCTGAAAAGCCCGATCAAGGTGAAGTTCTGGCCGTCGGCCCAGGCAAAACCAACGACAAAGGCGAGACCAAAGCCCTGAGCGTGAAAGTCGGCGACCGCGTGTTGTTCGGCAAGTACAGCGGCCAGACCGTCAAGGTCGCTGGCGACGAGCTGTTGGTCATGAAAGAAGAAGACCTGTTCGCCGTTGTCGAATAAGTCCACCGATTCAGAAATTTAAGGAGCTATCAAAATGGCAGCAAAAGACGTAATTTTCGGCGGCGAAGCCCGCGCACGCATGGTTGAAGGCGTGAACATTTTGGCCAACGCGGTCAAAGTCACCCTGGGCCCAAAGGGCCGTAACGTGGTTCTGGAGCGCTCGTTCGGCGCCCCTACCGTGACCAAGGACGGTGTGTCCGTGGCCAAGGAAATCGAACTCAAAGACAAGCTGCAAAACATGGGCGCGCAGATGGTCAAGGAAGTAGCTTCCAAGACTTCTGACAACGCTGGTGACGGCACCACAACCGCGACCGTGCTGGCTCAGGCCATCGTGCGCGAAGGCATGAAGTACGTGGCCGCCGGCATGAACCCCATGGACCTCAAGCGCGGCATCGACAAGGCTGTTGCCGCCCTGATCGAAGAGCTGAAGAAGGCCACCAAGGCCACCACCACCAGCAAAGAAATCGCCCAAGTCGGTTCGATCTCTGCCAACAGCGACACCAGCATCGGCGAAATCATCGCCAACGCCATGGACAAAGTGGGCAAAGAAGGCGTGATCACCGTGGAAGACGGCAAGAGCCTGAACAACGAACTCGACGTCGTTGAAGGCATGCAGTTCGACCGCGGCTACCTGTCGCCTTACTTCATCAACAACCCCGAAAAGCAAGCTGCTTTGCTGGACAACCCCTTCGTGTTGTTGTTCGACAAGAAGATCAGCAACATCCGCGATCTGCTGCCTACCCTGGAAGCCGTTGCCAAAGCTGGCCGTCCTCTGTTGATCATTGCTGAAGAAGTCGAAGGCGAAGCCCTGGCGACTTTGGTGGTGAACACCATCCGTGGCATCTTGAAGGTTGTCGCCGTGAAAGCCCCAGGCTTTGGTGACCGTCGCAAGGCCATGCTGGAAGACATCGCCATCCTGACCGGCGGCAAAGTGATCGCTGAAGAAGTTGGTTTGACCCTCGAAAAAGTGACTTTGGCTGACCTCGGCCAAGCCAAACGCATCGAAGTGGGCAAGGAAAACACCATCATCATCGACGGCGCTGGCGCAGCTGCTGACATCGAAGCCCGCGTCAAACAAGTGCGCGTGCAAATCGAAGAAGCCACTTCTGACTACGACCGCGAGAAACTGCAAGAGCGCGTGGCCAAGCTGGCTGGCGGTGTGGCCGTGATCAAGGTGGGCGCTGCCACCGAAGTCGAAATGAAAGAAAAGAAAGCCCGCGTGGAAGACGCCCTGCACGCGACTCGCGCTGCTGTGGAAGAAGGCATCGTGGCTGGCGGCGGCGTGGCCTTGCTGCGTGCACGTCAAACAGCTGGCACCATCAAAGGTGACAACGCTGACCAAGACGCCGGTATCAAACTGGTGTTGAAAGCCATCGAAGCGCCTCTGCGCGAGATCGTGTACAACGCCGGTGGCGAGCCATCGGTGGTGGTGAACGCTGTGTTGGCTGGCAAAGGCAACTACGGCTTCAACGCTGCCAACGACACCTATGGCGACATGATCGAAATGGGCATCTTGGACCCCACCAAAGTGACACGCACTGCTTTGCAAAACGCAGCGTCGGTGGCCTCTTTGATGTTGACAACCGAGTGCATGGTTTCGGAAGCCCCGAAAGACGACGCCCCCATGGGCGGCGGCATGCCTGACATGGGCGGCATGGGTGGTATGGGCGGCATGGGCATGTAATGGCCCAGTCGGTCACCCCGGGCCTGCCCTGGGTTCCATGACCCCAAAAGCCCCACAAGGTTCACGCCTTGCGGGGCTTTTTTCTTTGTTCGTACACTCCAATGACTTGGAGATTTCATGACCACCGTATCTTTTCAAAAACACCACGCCACGATGCTGCTCAAGTATTCGGGCATCAGTTTCATTTCGGGCGCCGTGAACCACGGCTTTTTCAGCGGCACACGTTCGTTGTGGACCGCCGCCATGGGCATCGTGCTGTTCGTGCTGGGCGCCTGGCTGGAGCACCGCCAAAGCGAGCAGCGCTCGCAAGGGCTGTTGCAAGCGCTGGTTTGGGGCTCCTTGCTCTCGGTGGGCCTAGGCTTTTTCACCGGCGGTTTGCAACACTTTCCCGATTCACCCGCACGCAGCGCCTGGGTGGTGCCACTGGGCTTTGTCCTGTCGGTGCTCGCTCTGGCCTTGAGCTCGCCAAGCCTCTGGCGACGCAGCGCGAGCCTGTATGTCCTGACGGGTGCGGTGCTGGTCAGCGCAGGCAGCTGGGGCGCCTACCAATGGTTGCTCGGCCATCCGGACTTTGCAGCCACAGGTCACAGCCACGGCGAAGCATCGCCTGCCGAGCACGGTGCCGGCCCCTTGGCGCAGGTGGTCAGCCGCAGCATCGCGGTTCAAATGGACGATCAGATGCGCTTCACGCAATCGACCATTGAAGTGCAAACGGGCGAGACCATCCGCTTTGTGGTGCGCAACACGGGGCGCGCAGCGCATGAGATGGTGCTGGGCAGCGCGGCCGACATCCAAGCCCACGCCGAGGCGATGAAACAGTCCAGCAGCACAGGTCATGACGCGCCGCACAGCCACGGCACAGGTGCGGCCATCACCGTGGCCGCAGGCCAAACAGGGGAGCTGGTGGTGAGTTTCCCGCAGGCCGTCACTTTGCAGATGGCGTGCCTGATTCCAGGTCACTACGAAGCGGGCATGCGTGGCACGGTGAACGTCAGCCCTGCAGGCGCCTTGACCAAGCCATCGGCCGCACAACCTGCCGCCCAACCCGCCGCATCCCACGACCACAGCGGTCACCAGCACTGACGACAGGCCCCGCAGCAGCGGGGTCCAGCCACTCAGGCTTCGACGATGTCGAAGCTGGTGGTGATCTCGGCGGTCTTGCCCAGCATGATGCTGGCCGAGCAGTATTTGTCGTGGCTCATGGCAATGGCGCGCTCGACCGCGCTGGCGGGCACACCTTTGGCCGTGACCGTGAAATGCATGTTGATTTTGGTGAACACCTTGGGGTCCACTTCTGCGCGTTCGCTGGTCAGCTTGACGCTGCAGCCGCGCACATCATGGCGACCGCGCTTCAAGATCAGGACCACGTCATAAGCCGTGCAACCGCCCGTGCCCGCCAGCAGGGTTTCCATCGGGCGAGGCGCCAGGTTTTGTCCGCCGTTTTCGGGTTTGACCGCATCCGGCGCGCCATCCATCGCAATGACGTGGCCCGAGCCGGTTTCTGCCAAAAAACCCATGCCCGAGCGGGTGCCGGCCGCGCCGGTCCAGGTGACTGTGCATTCCATGATCTTGTCCTTGTGTTGCCCTGCGCACTTGACCCCCTCAAGCTGGCGCTTGGCAGCGATCGTAAACGGATTTTTCGGCTTCGCTTTACATGATTTTTGCAAAATGACACACTTGACTTGCTGCGGCGCAACAAAAACGCCGCTACAATTTCGAACATGCGTGCTTTTTTGCACGCGCCGATTGTCTCCTCCACCCTCCGAAAAGGTGGATTTGCCCCGAACCGCAAGGCTCGGGGCATTTTTTTTGCCCGTTATCATCAGAGACAAATCCTACAGAAAGCACAACCCATTGGGTTGCAGACGGTACGCCATGTCCAAACACCTCAAACCCGCCGATTACCTGAAGAAAATCCTCAACGCCAAGGTCTATGACGTGGCCACCGAGTCGGCGCTGGAAACGGCCAAAAACCTCTCGCGCCGCCTGCACAACAAAGTGCTGCTCAAACGCGAAGACCAGCAAGCGGTGTTCAGCTTCAAGCTGCGCGGCGCGTACAACAAGATGGCGCACCTGACACCCGAGCAACTCAAGAAGGGTGTGATCTGCGCCTCAGCCGGCAACCATGCCCAGGGCGTGGCGCTCAGCGCCAGCAAGCTGGGCACGCGCGCCGTGATCGTGATGCCGACCACCACACCACAAGTGAAGATCGACGCGGTCAAAGGCCTGGGCGGCGAAGTGGTGCTGTTTGGCGAGAGCTATTCGGACGCCTACAACCATTCGGTCCTGCTGGAGAAAAAGCAGGGCCTGACCTTCGTGCACCCGTTTGACGATCCGGACGTGATTGCCGGTCAGGGCACCATCGCCATGGAAATGCTGCGCCAGCACCAAGGCCCGCTCGATGCGGTGTTTGTGGCCATCGGCGGCGGCGGCCTCATCAGCGGCGTGGCCAACTACATCAAGGCGGTGCGTCCCGAAGTGAAAGTCATAGGCGTGCAGATGAACGACTCGGACGCCATGATCCAGTCGGTCAACGCCAAAAAACGCGTGACCCTGCCCGATGTGGGCCTGTTCTCGGACGGCACGGCCGTCAAGCTGGTCGGTGAAGAAACCTTCCGCGTCTCGCGCAGCCTGGTCGACGAGTACATGACCGTGGACACCGATTCCGTGTGTGCCGCCATCAAGGACATTTTTGTGGACACCCGCTCCATCGTGGAGCCTGCGGGCGCGCTGGCTGTGGCCGCGATCAAGCAATACGTGGCCCAGCACAAGACCAAAGGCGAGACCTACGCCGCCATTTTGTGCGGCGCCAACATGAACTTTGACCGCCTGCGTTTCGTGGCCGAACGGGCCGATGTGGGTGAAGAAAAAGAAGCCCTGTTTGCAGTGACTATTCCCGAAGAGCGCGGCAGCTTCAAGCGCTTTCTGGAGCTGATCGGAAGCCTGCCCGGTGGTCCGCGCAATGTGACCGAGTTCAACTACCGCATGAGCGATGCCGACAAGGCCCATGTGTTTCTGGGCCTGAGCACGCACGGCAAAGGAGAGAGCACCAAGATCACGGCCAATTTCAACAAACAGAAGTTTGCCGCCATCGACCTGACCCACGACGAGCTGGCCAAGGAGCACATCCGCCACATGGTGGGTGGACACTCGGCCTTGTCACATGACGAGCGCCTGCTGCGCTTTGTGTTCCCCGAGCGTCCTGGCGCACTGCTCAAGTTCCTGAGCCTGATGCGCCCGGGCTGGAACATCAGCTTGTTCCATTACCGCAACCAGGGCGCCGACTATGGCCGCATCCTGGTGGGCCTGCAAGTGCCGCCCAAGGACGACAAGGCGTTTGCCAAGTTCCTTGACACGCTGGGCTATCCGTACGCGGAAGAAACGAACAATCCGGTGTACCGGATGTTTTTGCGCAGCTGAAAACAGCCTGGCTCCACGTGCGTTGCATGGTCAGCGCGCCACGCACACGCTGGACTTGTCCAGCAAGCCATCGACAACAGCGGTCAAAGCACTGGTCTGAAATGGCTTGAGTATCAGCGCATCCAGGCCCGCTGCGCGGAAGATTTCCAAGTCGACCGGATTGACATTGGCCGTCAAGCCAACGATGGCAAGGTCTTTGCCACCCAGCCCACGCGACTTGATCACGCGGGTGGCCTCAATGCCATCCATCACGGGCATGACCATGTCCATGAACACCAAATCAACGTGTTGCGTCTCAAGCTGACGTATCGCCTGATCTCCGTCTTCGGCTTCCAATATCTCGCACCTGGGCCACGCGTTCATCAACACCTGTTGAACAAGCAAACGGTTGACCTGATGGTCATCCACAACCAAAAACCGCCACGCCTGCTCTGCTGAGTGAATATTTTTCTGCGCTGGCAAAAGCCCCGAGGCTTTCGGCCGATTCTGCTCCTGCAAAGGCAAGGTGAACCAGAAAGTCGAGCCCACGTGCTGCGTGCTTTCAAACCCCATTTCACCGCCCAGCAACTCGGTCAACTTTCGAGAAATCGACAAGCCCAAACCATTGCCCCCGAACCGGTGCTGAATGGTTTCATCGGCTTGGCTGTAGCGCTGAAAAATCTTCGATTTTTGTTCATCCGCGATGCCAATGCCAGTGTCTTGCACCGCAAAGCGAACACCCTGCCCGCAACGCTCAACCTGGAGGTGGACATGCCCTGACTGAGTGAACTTGATGGCATTGCCCAGCAAATTGACCAGGATTTGCATCAGGCGGTGACGGTCGGTCAGCACCCAATGGGGTACATCGTCCGAGATATCACAGGCATATTGCACCGAACCCTCTTCCAGTCGCAGCAAAAACAGCTCAAAGGCGTAGTGAACGGCCTCCCGCAGCTCAAACTTCTCAGCATGCGCTGACAAGCGCCCTGTGTGCAGTTGCGAGTAATCCAGGATGTCATTGATCACGGTCATCAAGTGCTCGGCCGAATGCTCAGAATGCTTGAGGATTTTGAGCACACCCGGATCGTCATGGAAATGCGAAGTCAACAATGCCGTGAACCCCATGATGGCGTTCATGGGCGTGCGCAACTCATGGCTGATGGTGGAGATGAATTGCTCACGCATCTTGGAGATGTGCTCCAACTCCAGCCGCTTTTGCGTCAACTCATCATGGCGCTGCCGTATCGATCGAAGTGCATCCCGATTCATCAGCTCGTACAAAACTGGCACCCCACCAAGAAACACCGCCAGAACCACATAGGTGAACAAGGAGATGAACGAATTTTCGTTTGTGAATTCAATCCTCTCAAATCCTCTTGTATCCCCGGTGAGAAAACCGATCAGAACTTGAAAACACAATGCCACCAACAACCAGAAATAGCCCGCCCGACGGCTGATCACAAAGAAGGGGACCAGCGGCCACACCAAGGACCACGTCAGCTGCGGCGAATAAATGCCGCCTGTTTGAGATACGCCATAAAAACAAACGAACACCCCCAGAAATATGGCGATGTGGACACCCCAAAGAACAGGCATACCCAGGGCGGCAGCAACGACCAAGCAAGTCAAGATGGTCGCATAAAGCAAGGGATACAAGAGCCCATGCTCATAAGGGTTGACCCATGCATAAAACAGCATGATGAGGATCAAACCGCAGGCGAGCAGAAACACATACGGCTCTTTGGCACGTCTGAAAATCACCGGTATCAGTGGCATCAAATCCTGGATCACCACATCACGATCAGCAGGTCGCATGACCACCTCTCGATAGGCTCTGACGGAGCATGTCTGAAATGATCAAGACCATTCGTTTTTCATCCATGGGCTTGGTCAACACGTCGTTCATGCCTGCGTCCAAACAACGTTGTTTTTCATGCAACTGCACATTGGCCGTAAAAGCCACGATGGGCATTTGAGCAATGCTGGAATCTTTGTGCCGGCGCAAACGGCGCGTCAATTCCACGCCATCGATCTCCGGCATCACCATGTCCACCAATGCGACATCAAATCGGCATGAATCCAAGGCCGCCAATGCTTCTGCGGCACTCAGACAACTCACAATTTTTAGTTTTGGCCAGGCTTTCGACAATTGAATTTCGGCCACCATCAGATTGATCTTGTTGTCATCCACCAGCAACAAACTGAATTCAGTGTCTGCTGACATTGCCACCATGTCTGTCCCCACATCCGCGTCGGCACTCACTGACTGCGCGTCCACAAACGGAATTTCAACCCAAAACGTGGCGCCGTCGCCCTCATGACTCAAGACGCCGATTCGACCGCCCTGAAGCTGGACCAACCCTTCGCAAATGGCCAGACCCAGTCCGGTTCCGCCATGCTTCCTGTTGGTCTCCAGGTCTGCCCGTTCAAACCTGTTGAAAATGCGACGCTGAACCTCCAATGAAATCCCGGGCCCCGTGTCGCTCACCTCAACACGGCACCAGTCACCTCGTCGAATCAACTTCAAGATCACCCGTCCTGAACTTGTGAACTTGATGGCATTGCCCACCAGGTTGTCCAGCACCCTGTTGAATTTTTGGTCATCCAGGAGCATCGAATCCGGTAAATCATCGTCCGCTTGCCACGCAAATTCAATGCCTTTGGTTTGGGCCGCCTGTTGCCAGCCCACACTGGCTTGCGCCAAGCACAATTTCAAGGCGCAAGGGCGCGTGTGAATTGGCATTTTCCCAGCCTGCAACTGCGAGAAATCGAGAATGTCATTGACCAGGCGAAGCAATTGATGGGTAGCGTCCTGGATGTGGTTCACCGTGCTCACCATGGGTGAAGCCGGACCCATCTGATCCCGCAAGACCCCATTGAAGCCCAGGATGGCATTCATCGGTGTTCGCAATTCGTGCCCGACTGCCGCGACAAATTCATCCCTCAGGTTCTGGATATGAATCAAGCTTTCATGGACTTTCCTGAGCTCTTCATTGCTGGCTTCCAACTTCTTGATTTGCAGCTGGTGCAAATAGGCATGCATCTGCACACCCACCATCAGTAAAACCGTCAGCACCGTGACGGTCAACACGCCCCACAGCGCTTGCCCCAAAACATGGGTGTTGCGACCTGAAATCCAATCATGAACCGTCAAATAATGCAGAACGAGAAGGCTCAACAGCATGGTCAAAAACCAGTAAGCCGTCTTTTTGAGGTCCATCAGCAAAAGTGCCAAAACAGGCATGGCGATCAACCACATGAGCGACATGGAGTTGATGCCTCCCGTTTGCATGGCGATCAAGAAGATCGTGACCAGACTTGACCCCATCAGCAAATTGGCAACCCAGCCATAACAGCTGGGCCGATGAACGAATGGTGCACACAGTGCCAAAAAGATGGCCAAACCGAAGTTCAAGCGAGCGTCGTAGGGCAACTCCACAGCGCATCCAAAAAACAGGGAGGTGCCGCCGATCAGCACCATAGAGACCAGCAGCATTTCAGAACGTGTGAACGGCAACCCCCACATCCGACAAAATTGCCGCACACGCCCAAAATCCATACACACCCTTTAAATCTACTTTTTTAATATATTGATGCCTTTTTTAGTATCTCAGATTTTGGATGTGAGTCAAACACAGACTGGACATCAAGGACCGTACATGCCACGGGTACAGGCCCATCTCACGAGCAGCGTGATCGATTGACGAGTTGAATCAGGAAGCATCGATCCGGAAGCTGGACCGAAGAACAGGACCCCAAGAGGGTCAGGGCGTTTTGTCTGCCGGCAATTGAAGTTCGCGTTGCCCGACTCCATTGACCGTGGCGCCCAACTGCGCACGCTTGGGGCCCAAACTTTGCAACACCATGCCCTCACCGACCGACTGACCGACACGGTAAGCCTTGGGGGCTTGCCCATCCAAGGCAATCAAGGCACTGCCTTGCCCCGAGGCATCGGCAATGACGCCCAACAACTGCCAACGCCCCTCGTCCGGTGCACTGGACGATATCTCAGCTGTCACACCCAAAGCACGGGACATCGTTTGACCCGTTGGCGAGGAAGCATCGCGGCTCGTCAGGGTCAGTGGTGTGCTCAACTGAGCCGACCTGGACGGAAACTGCAAGAACCAGTGTCCCGCGCTCAGTGCCACAACGCACCAAAGCACGCCCGTCACCAAAGACGGCAAACGGGGGCTGGCGATGTAAGAGCGACGAGGAGAGGACATGCGCAGATTATGATGGATGCCATGCAAAACCCCTTGTTCTCCACCACACGCCGCCAACGCGGCTTCACCCTGATCGAGCTGATGGTCGTGCTGGCCATCATCGGTGTTCTGGCTGCCCTGATCGTGCCCAATGTGCTGGGCCGCGCAGACGATGCCCGTGTCACCGCCGCACGCACCGATGTGGGCAATTTGATGCAGGCACTCAAGCTCTACAAACTGGACAACCAACGCTTTCCCACTGGCGAGCAAGGCCTGAAAGCCCTGATCACCAAGCCCACCAATGAACCTGTACCTGGCAACTGGAAGCCTTACTTGGACAAACTGCCCAATGACCCCTGGGGCCGTGCATACCAGTACATGAACCCCGGCATCAAAGGCGAGGTCGATGTGCTGTCCTTTGGCGCCGATGGACAAGCCGGCGGCGAGGGCAACAATGCGGACATCGGCAGCTGGCAATAAGCCTGCGCCCACACGCCCAGCGGGTGGATTCACCCTTCTGGAGTTGCTGGTGGTGGTGGCCTTGATCGCCATCGCCACCGCCGGTGTCAGCCTGTCCTTACGCGACAGTGCCGACAGCGCGCTCGAGCGTGATGCAAGCCGATTGGCCGCTCTGCTGGAAACCGCACGCGCACAAGCCAGGGCCAGTGGTTTGCCCGTGATCTGGCGCAGCACGCCCCAGGGTTTCACATTCGAAGGCTTGCCCCCTCCCGGGCTGCCGCACAACTGGCTGGCGCCGAGCACACAAGCGGCATCACGCCAAAGCGTGGTGTTGGGCCCCGAGCCGCTCATCCCGCCCCAAAGCATTGCCTTGACGCCAGCCCACAACCCTGGCCGCACACTGTGGGTGGTCACCGATGGTCTTCGGCCATTTCGAGTGCAAAGCAATCCGACCGCACCATGAACAAGCGCCCTCGGACATCCCTCGACATGGCGCGCGGCATCCAGCGGACGCGCCATGCCAGTCGTGGCTTCACATTGATCGAGGTGCTGGTGGCGCTGGGCATCGTGGCCGTGACCTTGATGGCCGGACTCAAAGCCATCGGCTCGCTCAGCCGTCAAGCCGACCGGCAAACCCTCAGCATGTTCGGGCAAGTGTGCGCAGAAAACGAATTGGCCCGTTTGCGCCTGCGCAGGCAACTCCCCGACACCGGCAACAACCAGACCGAGTGCCTGCAAGCCGGTCACCGCTTGCAAGTGGACACCACGGTCAAGCCCACGCCGAATCCGAACTTTCGGCGTGTAGACGCACGGGTGCTGAGCCAAGGCGAATACCTGCTGCAATTGTCCACCGTGATGGGGCGCAATTGATGCGTCGGGTGTACAGGCATGAGCAGAGAACCGGATGGCCACGCATCGCTCGCCATGACAAGAGCGCCGGGTTCACACTGATCGAGGTGTTGGTCGCCATCAGCGTGATGGCCTTGATGTCACTCATGGCCTGGCGGGGCATCGATGGCATGCTGCGCACCCAAAATGGTCTGCAAACCCGCGCCGACGACATTCGCACCTTGCAGGCAGGCTTGGCCCAATGGCAAACCGATCTGGACCAGGCGCTGGAACTGCCTGGCACCCCCGGCTGGGATTGGAACGGCCAAGTCCTGCGGCTGACGCGCCGCGCCAACACGCAGGCCGAAGCAGTGCAAGTCGTGGCCTGGACCTGGCGCAGCGATCCAGGACGCATGGGCGGCGGCGACTGGCAGCGCTGGCAATCGGCCCCCATGACCCTGCGCAGCGACTGGCAAAACGCTTGGCGGCTGGCCGAACAATGGAGCCAGACCCCCGATCCACAAACACGCGCAGCTCAAGTGAGCATCCACCCGATGGCCGGCTGGCAAATCTTTGTGCACCGTGGAGGCGATTGGGCCCACCCCTTGTCCAGCGATGTGGTCACCGCCAGCAGCACACCCAGCCCGGCGCCCGCCGAGGGCAGCATACCCGATGGGGTGCGCCTCGTCTTGAGCTTGCCCCCAGGCCCCGCCGGTGCAGGCCCGCTCACGCTGGACTGGGTCCGCCCGACCTTGTCCGGAGGTGCCCCATGAGAGCGCAAAGAGGTGCCGCCTTGCTGATGGCCATGCTGACCGTGGCATTGGTCGCCACACTGGCCAGTGCCGCGCTGTGGCAGCAATGGCGTCAGGTCGAAATCGAAACCGCCGAGCGCGGTCGCAGCCAGACCGCCTGGATGATGACTGGCGCACTCGACTGGACGCGCCTGATCTTGCGCGAGGACGCCATCTCGGCAGAAGCTGCAGGCGTGGACCATTTGGGCGAGCCCTGGGCCCTGCCCGTGCAAGAGTCCAAGCTGTCCAGTTTTTTGTCACAAGACCAACAATGGCGCGAAGGTGATGCCGACGTTTTTTTGTCGGGCTACATCAACGATGCGCAGTCGCGCCTGAATGTCAGAAATCTGGTCGAAGATGGCCAGCTCGCTGTCACCGAATGGGTCAGCTGGCGGCGTTTGTTTGAACGCCTGAACCTGCCCCAGCAAGAGCTGGACACCCTGGGCAGACAACTGATGCTCGCGCTGCCCACCGCCACGGGTCAGGCCAGCGCGAAAGGAAATGCACCCAGCCCAGCAGCCCGCACCCCCTTGATGCCCCAGCGCACAGCCCAGCTGGTCTGGTTGGGCCTGAGCCCAGCCACCCTGAGCGCATTGGAAAACTTCATCACCGTGCTGCCTGAGCCCACAACGGTCAACCTCAATACCGCGCCACCGGAAGTGCTCATGGCCAGTGTGCCTGGTCTGGATCTGGCCAGCGCCAGGCAGCTGGTGGCACTGCGCGAACGCACCCCCTGGACCAGCCTGGACGCTGCCCGCAAAGTCTTTGGACCCGCCGCCCGATCCATCGACGACAAGCGCCACAGCGTCCGCAGCAACTACTTTGAAGTGAACGGCCGCATGCGCATCGATCAGGTGGTTCAACAAGAACGAGCGCTGGTGCGACGCGAAGGCAACCAGGTGCGCATGCTCTGGCGTGCACGCGCGCCCTTGTTGGGCCCCGGCCCCACCCTACAATGAACAGCACATGCGCACACTGATCATTCAACTCCCCATGGGTGAACCCGCCGCCGCAACGGCCTACCCCTATGCATGGGTTCCCGCCGATGCCGCGCCAAGCGCGCTGAAGCTGCAATGGGCCAGCGCCAGCTTGTTACCCCGTGGCGAACGTTCAACCGAAGTAGTGGCCCTGGTGCCGGCCTGCGCCCTGTCCTGGCACCAGGTGGCGCTGCCCAGCGGTTTGCACAAACAACGCGCTCGACTCGAAGCCGCCTTGCAAGGCCTGCTTGAAGAACGCCTGCTCGATGAGCCCACGCAGCTGCACATGGCTTTGCCAAGCGATTGGAAAAACAGCCCGCACACCTGGGTGGCCGTGTGTGACCGGGCCTGGCTGGCCGCCCATTTGTCGAACCTGGAGACAGCGGGCATCACCGTTCACCGCATCGTGCCCGAGTTCGCCCCAGGCTCTGAACGGCTGCACATCACCGCCACGGGCGATGCCGATGCGGGCTGGCTCTGGTTCAGTGATGCCAAACGCGGCGTGTGGGGCTTGCCTCTGGCCAGCGCCAGCATCGCCAGCCTGGGACTGAGCGCAGCAGAGCGCCAGACCGCCGACCTTCAGGCAGAGCCTGCAGCGGTGGCTGCTGTATCAGAACGCTTGCAAATGCCCGCTCGCCTCATGCCCCCGGGGCAGCACTGGCTGGCCGCACTCCAAAACGGTTGGGACCTGGCCCAATTCGGATTTCAGGCGCATTCACAGGCCCGGCTGCTCAAAACAGCACAACGGGCGAGCAGCCAACTGTGGCATCACCCCCAATGGCGCATGGCGCGCTGGGGCGTTGGCGCACTGCTCTTGACGCATTTGCTGGGACTCAACGCCTGGGCCTGGAAGACCCACAACGACTGGCAAGCCCAGCAGCAATCGTGGACACAGATCTTGCGTCAGAGCTTTCCGGAAACCACCGTGGTGGTCGATGCACCACTGCAAATGGCGCAGCAAGTGGCCAGACTGCGTCAAGGTGCCGGCTTGCTCGGCCCGACCGACCTGGAGTCCATGCTGAGCGCACTCGGTCAAGCACTGCCTGCGCATGTGGCTGCACCCCGGCAATGGCAATTTGAAACCGGACAACTGCGACTGAGCAGCTGGCCGCTTTCGGCCAGTGAACAGGAAACCGTCCAAAAAGCCTTGGCCGCCCAAGGCTACACATTGCGCGCCGAAGCGGATGCCTGGCTCATGCATGCGCAAAAGGGCCAACCATGAAAACCGCACTCAAGACCTGGCACTCCCATGCCAACGCACTGTGGCAACAACGCAGCCCACGCGAACGCCTCTTGCTGAGTGTGGGCGCCGTGGTCATGGCACTGGCTTGGCTCTGGTATGTGGGCTTGGCACCGGCTCTCCATACCTGGCAAGAAGCCCCTGCCAAACAAGCCTTGCTGGACCAGCAATCCCAGCAGATGCTGCACTTGCAAATGCAGGCCCAAAGCCTGCAAAAACCACAGGCCATCTCCCGCAGCGAAGCCATTCAATGGCTGGAAAGCCATCTGGGCGAACTGGGCCCGAACGCTCAACTGAATCTGCAAGCCGAGCACATGAACCTGCGCCTTCAGGCGGCACCCGCCGATCAACTGGCCAACTGGATCGGCCAGGCGCGTGAGCAAGCCCACATCCGCCCTGTGCAGGCACAACTGCAACAAGCTGCCGCGCCTTCGGCCGACAATGCGCTGGTCTGGAGCGGCAGCCTGTTGCTGCGCCTGCCTTGAAGTCCTGCCCATGAACGCCCGTCTTCACACCCGTTCCAACACACCTGGCGCCGCCTGGCGCTGGGCTGCGAGCGGGGCATGGCTGGGCATCTTGCTGGCCTGCCTGATCTGGGCACCTGCACGCTGGCTGGCCTGGGGTGTGGCACAGGCCAGCCACGGCCAGGTGCAATGGTCCAATGCACGCGGCACCGTGTGGCAAGGCTCGGCCCAACTGACGCTCAGCGGCGGTGCAGGCAGCCGTGACACCCAAACCCTGCCCGGTCGCATGCATTGGCGCATCGCGCCCGGTCTGCTGTCCGGACGCATCACGCTGCAAGCCGACTGCTGCATGGACCGCCCCATCGAGGCACGGGTGCAGGCCGGTCTGTCCACCCTGAGCCTCGAACTGAACGACCACCCTTCGCGCTGGCCTGCGGCCTGGCTGTCAGGCCTGGGCGCCCCCTGGAACACTTTGCAAGCCGAAGGCCAGCTGCAATTGCGCACCGAATCGCTGCGCCTGCAATGGGCCGCTGGCCGTTTGCAAATGCAAGGCCAGCTCGAGCTGCAGGCGCAAGACATGGCCTCGCGCCTGAGCACACTCAAGCCCATGGGCAGCTACCGCGTGCAAGTGCGCGGCACGCCCCAGGGCACGGCCACACCCGAGCTGCAACTGAGCACCCTGCAAGGGCCTTTGCAATTGCAAGGTCAAGGCCAGTGGGTTGGCTCACGGCTGCGTTTTTCGGGCGAAGCCAGCGCCGAGGCCGGCTCTGAAGCCGCCTTGTCCAATTTGCTGAACATCATTGGCCGCCGTCAAGGCGCGCGCAGCCTGCTTTCTCTGGGATGAACCCATGCACACACTGAACTCATTTCTTCAATCCAGCCGTTTGTCGCTGATCGCCTGTGCCATCAGTTTGGCCGTCGGGGGAACCACCCCAGTGGGGGCTCAAACACCCGGCAACAAATCAGGGGCAGGCAAAAAAGAGGCCATCACGCTGAACTTCGTGAACGCCGAGATCGACGCCGTGGCCCGCACGCTGGCCAGCCTGTCGGGCCACAACGTGGTGGTGGACCCGCGCGTCAAAGGCACGATGTCCCTGTCCAGCCAGGTGGCGGTACCGCCCGCGCAGGCACTGCATTTGTTTGCCACCCAGCTGCGCATGCAGGGCTTTGCCCTGATCGAGTCTTCGGGCCTGTACACCGTCTTGCCCGAAGCCGAAGCCAAACTGCAAAGCGGCGCCGTCTCTGCTGGCAACGTGCCCGCCAGCAGCGGACAAATCGTGACGCAAATCTTTCGGCTCAACCACGAAAACGCCAACAACCTGGTGCCCGTGCTGCGCCCGCTGATCAGCCCCAACAACACCATCAACGTGAACCCCGGCACCAACGCCCTGGTCATCACCGATTACGGCGACAACCTGCAACGCCTGGGCCGCATCATTGCCGCGCTCGACGTGGCCAATGCCACCGGCGTCGAAGTGATCCGCCTGCAACACGGCATCGCTGCCGACCTGGCCCCCATGGTGCAGCGCCTGCTCGATTCAGGTGCCGCTGCAGGCACCCCTGCCGCAGCAGGCGTGAGCGATACCTCGTTCAAAACCACCGTGCTGGCCGAGGCGCGCACCAACGCCTTGATCGTGCGCGCCGCCAACCCGGCCCGCCTGGCGCTCACACGCAGCCTGATCGAACAACTGGACCAGCCCAATGCCGCCGGGGCCAACGCGGCCAGCGGCAATATCCATGTGGTCTACCTCAAGAACGCCGATGCCACCAAGCTGGCCACCACCTTGCGGGCCGCGATCAGCAGCAGTGCCGCCGGCGCCACTGGCAGCGGCCTCACGGCACTGCCCGCCGCGCCCATGAGCACGGGCACCACCGGCACACCGGGCAGCAGCGCATCGGCCCAACCGTCCACCGGTGGGCAAATCCAGGCTGACCCGGCCACCAACGCGCTGATCATCACCGCGCCCGAGCCGCAATACCGACAGCTGCGCAGCGTGATCGACATGCTTGACCAGCGACGCGCCCAGGTCTTTGTGGAAAGCCTGATCGCCGAAGTCAGCGCCGACAAGGCGGCCGAATTTGGCGTGCAATGGATGAGTGGCACTGGCACAGGGGGCAATACCGTGGGCGTGATGGGCACCAACTTTTCGGTGGGGGGCACCAACTTGCTGACGCTGGCGGCCAACGCGGCGAACGGCACCTACTCTGCATCCCCCGGCTTCAACATCGCTGCTGGACAGCAGCGCAACGGCGTGCTGGCCCTGGGCGCATTGGCCCGTTTTTTACAAACCAATGGCGATGCCAACATCCTGTCCACGCCCAATTTGCTGACCCTGGACAACGAAGAAGCCAAGATCGTGATCGGTCAGAACGTGCCCTTTGTGACCGGCCAATACACCGCTAACAACAGCGCCAGCGGTGCAGTCAACCCGTTCCAGACCATTGAGCGCAAGGACGTGGGACTGACCTTGCGCGTGAAACCACAGATCAGCGAAAGCGGCACCGTGAAGATGCAAATCTTCCAGGAGGTCAGCAGCATCGACAGCAAGAGTTCCTCCGCCTCGGGCCTGATCACCAACAAGCGCTCGATCGAATCGAGTGTGCTGGTGGAAGACGGCTCCATCGTGGTGCTGGGCGGCTTGCTGCAAGACGACACCAGCAGCAGTCAGGAGAAAGTGCCAGGCATCGGCGACATCCCTTTTCTGGGCACCTTGTTCAAGGCTGAAACCCGCAGCCGCAAAAAAACCAACCTGATGGTGTTCCTGCGACCCGTGGTAGTGCGCGATGGCGCAGCCACCGAAGCCCTGTCCTTGGGCCGCTATGAGCAAATGCGCTTGAACCAGCTGAACAGTCAGCCCGTGGCCACGCCCACCCTCCCCATTGAAGGCGCAGCCGTCTTGCCCAGTCCAAAACCGGTCATGCCGGCCAACGTGCCTGCCAAGCCTTAAGCCTTGCAATCGCCCATGCGCCATCTCCTGCCCTACACCTTTGCCCGCGCACACCGGCTGCTGCTGGAGGACGCGGGGCACGGCCTCACCCTGTGGCTGTGCGATGACAGCGACCGTTCAGCCCTGTCCGAGATCACCCGCAAATACTTCGCACAGAAGCTGGATGTGCAACACACCAGCGCCACCGACATGGGCCAGCGCATCCACCAAGCCTACGCTGGCGGGCAGGCCCATGGTGCCTCCACCGCAGCCGATGTGGTCAGTGAAGTCGAGTCCGACGCCGACCTCTCGCGCATGATGCAGGAGTTGCCCGCCGTCGAAGACCTGCTCGAAGCCAGCGACGACGCGCCCATCATCCGCATGCTCAACGCCCTGCTCACGCAAGCGGCACGCGACGGCGCCAGCGACATCCACATCGAGCCCTACGAGCGACACTCCAGCGTGCGCTTTCGCATCGACGGCACTTTGCGCGAAGTGGTCCAACCCAACCGGGCGCTGCATGCCGCATTGATCTCGCGCCTGAAAATCATGGCCGAACTCGACATTGCCGAAAAACGCTTGCCGCAAGACGGTCGCATCAGCCTGCGCCTGGGCACCAAGGCGGTCGATGTGCGTGTCTCCACCCTGCCCGGCGCCCATGGCGAACGTGCCGTGCTGCGCCTGCTGGACAAGAGCGAAGCCCGCCTGACCTTGGAAGCCGTCGGCATGCAAGGTCAGGTGCTGAAGCAAGTGGAGCAGCTGATTGCGCAGCCCCACGGCATCTTGCTGGTGACCGGCCCCACCGGTTCGGGCAAAACCACCTCGCTGTATGCCGCGCTGCAAAGGCTGGACGCTGCGCACAACAACATCATGACGGTGGAAGACCCGATCGAATACGAACTGTCTGGCGTGGGCCAAACCCAGGTCAATGCCAAGATCGATCTGACTTTTGCCAAAGCCTTGCGCGCCATCCTGCGTCAGGACCCGGACGTGATCATGATTGGCGAGATCCGCGACTTTGAAACCGCACAGATCGCCATCCAGGCCTCGCTCACCGGTCACCTGGTGCTGGCCACGCTGCACACCAACGACGCGGCCAGCGCCATCACGCGCCTGACCGACATGGGCGTGGAGCCCTTCTTGCTGAGCTCGTCGCTGCTGGGCGTGCTGGCCCAGCGCCTGGTGCGCCAACGCTGCAAAGCATGTGCGGGCCAGGGTTGCGAGACCTGTGGCCACACCGGTTACGCCGGACGCACCGGCATTTTTGAACTGCTGGTGGCCACCGACGAGATCCGGACACAGATCCACCAGCGTGCCGCCGAAGCCGATGTGCGTGCCACCGCGCTGCGCCAAGGCATGGTGCTGATGCGCGAAGATGGTCAGCGTCTGGTCGATGCGGGCATCACCAGCGCAGAAGAGTTGCTGCGCGTCACACGCGATTGAGCCCCCATGATGAAAGCCCGCTCATTCGCTCACTGCCTGGCTGCTGGCCGGCGTGCCGCATGGGGCTTGGCAAGCTGCATGGCCTTGAGCGCGTGGGCACAAGAGGCACCCCCAGAGAACACCCCACCCGCTGCCGAAGCCCCCGCCAGCACACCATGGACTTACAGCGTGGGCCTGCGCACCGAGATCTCCGATTTGAGCCAGCCGGGCCATATGAAGCTGCGAGCCAGCCTGGGTCTGCGCTACGGACGTTGGCGGATCGGACAAACCGACGGCACGGACTGGCACCGCTTTGGCCAGGTGCTGCAAGACAGCAACCTGACCTACGACATCCGGCAAGATTCCAAATGGAGCGTTTCGCTGTCGGGCAGCATCATCAACCTGGACAACAACAGCCACTTCGATGCCCTCAAAGCCGGACGAAAAACTTTCCGCGCCAAAGCCGGTCTCGACTACCGCCTGCCCAATCGATGGTCGATCGGTCTGATTGCCACACAAGACCTGTTCATGCGCGGTGACGGCACCACCTTGTCGCCCACACTGACCTACCGCAAACCCCTGACGGACAACAGCACCTTGATGCTCAGCCAATATGTGACGTGGGCCAATGCTTCTCACTGGCAAACGCAGCAAGGCCTCGATCCGAACGGGATCACGCACCAAGGTGCAGGTTTCGGAGATGTCGGCACCCAACTGGCCTACCGCCACAGACTCTCTCGGCATTGGGCCTGGTCCAGCCAGCTGAATGCGCAGCGCCCATTGCAACCGACCTTCCCCTCCACCTTGCCCAACGCCCCCGGATGGAACTATTCGGCTCAGCTGGGCGTGGTGTATTTCGACCATTGAGCGCCCATGCCCGCTTACCGTTTTGAAGCCCTGCAATCCGATGGCACGACACGCCAGGGCGTGATCGAGGCCGACAGCCTGAAAGCGGCACGCAACCAACTGCGTGCCCAGTCGCTGGTGCCGCTCGCGGTCGAGGCCATCGCGGCCAAATCGGTCGACGGCCATAACAGCGCTGTGCCCTGGTGGCAACGGCCGATCGGCCGCTCACGCGCCTTCAGCGCCAGCCAACGTGCGGTCTGGACACGCCAGATGGCCGGGCTGGTGAGCAGCGGCTTGTCGATTGAGCGGGCCTTGTCGGCCCTGACCGACGAAGCCGAAGACGAAAAACAAGGCCAATTGATGGCGGCCATCCGGGCTGAAGTCAATGCAGGCAGCAGTTTGGGCAGGGCATTGGGACAACACCCTGGCGAATTTCCGGCGATCGATCTGGCGGTCATCGCAGCGGGCGAACAAAGTGGGCACCTTGGCCAGGTGCTGGAACAACTGGCCAACGACCTCGAAGCGCAGCAAGCCCTGCGCGCCAAACTGATGGGCGCGGCACTCTACCCGGCTGTCGTCAGCCTGGTGGCACTGGCCATCGTGGTGTTCCTGATGACCTCGGTGGTGCCTCAGGTGGCCGGCGTGTTCGCTGGCACCCAACGGCAATTGCCCGCCCTCACCGTGGCCATGCTGACCATCAGCGATGCAGTGCGCCAGTGGGGCTGGCTCATGCTGCTCATGCTCGTGATGGGCATCGCAGGTTTTCGCATGGCCTTGCGCCAAAACGCCTTTCGCCTGCGCTTTGACGCGGCCTGGCTGCGCATGCCGATCGTGGGCCGTCTCGCTCGGGGTTACAACAGCACCCGCTTTGCCGCCACGCTGGCCATGCTGACCGCAGCGGGTGTGCCCATCCTCAAGGCCTTGCAGGCGGCTGCCGACACCTTGTCCAACCAAGCCTTGCGCGCCGATGCGCTCGAAGCGCTGGTCCGTGTGCGCGAAGGTGCGCCCTTGGGCACCGCATTGGCGCAGCACGCCCGCTTTCCGGGTCTGCTGAGCATGTTCGCCAAACTGGGCGAACAAACCGGCCAGCTGCCGGTGATGCTGCAACGCGCCGCCCAACAGCTGTCGGCCGACGTACAGCGCCGCGCCATGGCATTGGCCACGGTGCTGGAACCTTTGCTGATCGTGGCGATGGGTGGCATGGTCATGCTGATCGTGCTGGCCGTGCTGATGCCCATCATGGAACTGAACCAATGGGTCAAGTGACCCGAAGAAAGCCCACATGCCTGCATCGTTAGAAGGTCAGCTGGTCGTTGCGATTTCGTCGCGGGCCCTGTTCGACTTTGAAGAAGAGAACAAAATCTTCGAGCAAGGCGATGACCGGGCCTACATGAAGCTCCAGCTCGATCGGCTGGAAGAGCCCGCAAGGCCCGGTGTGGCTTTTTCACTGGTGCGCAAGCTGCTGGCCTTCAACGATGCCCAGGCCCAACGCGTGGAGGTGGTCATTCTTTCGCGCAACGACCCGGTCTCGGGCATGCGGGTGTTTCGCTCGGCGCAACACTATGGTCTGCCAATCCAGCGCGGCAGCTTCACACGTGGGCAGTCGCCCTGGCGCTACCTCAAGCCGCTCAATGCCAACCTGTTCTTGTCCACCCACCTGTCCGATGTGCGGGCCGCGCTGGACGCGGGCGTGCCCGCGGCGCAGGTCTACCCGCATTCGGCGCTGGCCTCTGAAGCGCACCCGCACGAAGTGCGCATCGCTTTCGACGGCGACGCGGTGCTGTTCTCGGACGAAGCCGAGCGGGTGTTCCAGGCCGAAGGCCTGTCGGCCTTTCAAAAACACGAAAGCGACAAAGCGGCTCAGCCCTTGTTGGCCGGCCCCTTCAAACCCCTGCTGGCAGCGCTGCACCGGCTGCAGCAAGAAGGCACCCCGGCCATGCGCATCCGCACCGCGCTGGTCACGGCGCGCAGTGCACCTGCACACGAGCGCGCGATCCGCACCCTGATGAACTGGAACATCGAAGTCGATGAAGCCATGTTCCTGGGTGGCCTGCCCAAAGGCGAGTTCCTGCGCGAGTTTGAGCCGGACTTTTTCTTTGACGACCAGACCGGTCACATCGAATCGGCGGCACGCCATGTGCCGGCCGGGCACGTGGCCTCGGGCATCTCCAACGGCTGAAGCCTCAGTCGGGCAAGACCACGGGCCTGCGGCCTTCGCGGCGGGCAATCCACACCGTGGCGCTCAAAATGACAGCCGCACCCAGCCAGGTGGATTGGCTGGGCACATCGCCAAAAATCAGCCAGCCCAGCGTGGAAGCCCAGACCAAGTCCAGAAAACGCAGCGACTGCGTGGCCGAAATGTCGGTGATGGCAAACGCCCGCGTCAGGCAGTAATGCCCCAAGGTGCCGAACACACCGGTCAGCGCAAAGCCCAGCCATTGCCACAAGGTGGGCATCTGCCAATGCGGCAAGGCCATGGGCAGGCTCAGCACCGTCACGGTGATGGCTTGCCACAGCACGATCACACCGGGCTTTTCGTAACGGGTGAGCGCCTTGGTGATCAAAAAAGAGGCCGCAAACACCGGCGCAGACGCCAGCATCACCAGGTTGTACCAACCGCCCGTGCCCGACATCTTGGGCAACACCACCACCAGCACCCCAGTAAAACCGATCATGGCCGCGATCCAGCGGTCGCGCCGCATGGTCTCGCCCAAAAACCAGGCCGCGCCCAGCATGATGAAGATCGGCCCGGTAAAACCGATCGCTGTCATGTCGGCCAAGGGGATCTGCGGCAGCGCGGTGAACCAGAGGATCAGGCCCACGGTGTGCACCCCGCCGCGCCAGAACTGGCCACGGATATTGACCGGTTTGTAAGACCGCCAACCATCGCGGTAAACCCAGGGCAGCATGACCACTATGCCAAACAGGTAGCGCAGGAACTGGGTCTGGTAAACGTCCAGTTGCATGGACAAACCACGCGCCATGGTGTTAAGCAAGGAAAACAGGATGCCGCCCGCGACCATCCACAACATGCCGCGCACAGGCGCAGGCCAGGATGCCAAGCGACGTTGGCCACGTTTGTGGGCAATGGAGACCCGCTGCGGGGCCGAAAAGAAAGGCTTGCGAGGTTTCATGCAAGCAGCAAACAGGAATGTTGAATCACCGGCCCATGATAGAAGAAGCCGATGGGCTGACCAGTCGCTTGGGTTACCCCGTGCGCAGCGCCAACCGTTGGGTCTGCTGGGGCGAAAAGTGTGAAGCTCGCCGATAAGCCGGATTCTGTGCACAGCGGTTGCCCGCTGCGTGACCGCCATTACTCTGGGCCGGGGGTCGCCCACCCGGCTCGATGCTACCTACCCGCCAACTCTGCGGAACCACATCAACGCTGGCCTACTTGGTATTGCTGCGCGTAGAGATTGCCCGTTTCACCCGCCAGGGGTTGCCCCAAGGCGACTCGTCTCTGTTGCTCTGATCCTCACCTCACGGTGGAGAGGCGTTGCCTCCTACGCTGTCCTGTGCAGTCCGGACGTTCCTCCAGTGCACCCTTTCGGGCATTGCACCAGCGGCGGTCTGGCGAGCTTCACCGCTTGATTATCGCCTGAGGGCATAAGCTCATGCCGCAAAAGGTCTGAACTTTCGCGCACAATGTTTTTTTCATTCAGCCAGGAGACCTCCCATGAAAGCCAACAACATCCTCGCCACCATCGGCAACACCCCCCATGTGCGCATCAACCGCCTGTTTGGCGCCACCGCCAACGTGTGGGTCAAGTCCGAGCGCAGCAACCCCGGCGGCTCGGTCAAAGACCGCATCGCACTGGCCATGATCGAAGACGCCGAAAAGTCCGGCGCCTTGAAGCCCGGCGGCACCATCATCGAGCCCACCTCAGGCAACACCGGCATTGGCCTGGCCATGGTCGCTGCCGTCAAAGGCTACAAACTGGTGCTGGTCATGCCCGACAGCATGAGCATTGAGCGCCGCCGCCTGATGCTCGCTTATGGCGCCACTTTTGATTTGACCCCCCGCGAAAAAGGCATGAAGGGTGCCATCGCCCGCGCAGAAGAACTGGTGGCCAGCACCCCCGGCGCCTGGATGCCACAGCAGTTTGAAAACCCCGCCAACATCGACGTGCACGTGCGCACCACCGCACAAGAGATCCTGGCCGACTTCCCCGAAGGCATCGATGCCCTCATCACTGGCGTGGGCACAGGTGGCCATTTGACCGGCGTCGCTCGCGTACTCAAAGCCAAGTTCCCGCAGCTCAAAGTGTTTGCCGTGGAACCCGCTGCATCCCCTGTGATCTCGGGCGGCGCCCCTGCACCGCACCTCATCCAGGGCATTGGCGCAGGCTTCATCCCCAAGAACCTCGACACCAGCGTGCTCGACGGTGTGATCCAGGTCGATGCCGAAGCCGCCCGCGAATACGCCCGCCGCTCGGCCCGCGAAGAAGGCCTGCTGGTGGGCATTTCGTCCGGCGCCACCTTGGCCGCCATCGCCCAAAAACTGCCCGAACTGCCCGCAGGTGCCACCGTGCTGGGCTTCAACTACGACACGGGCGAACGCTACCTGTCGATTGAGGGCTTTTTGCCGGCTTGAGTCCTCCGGCGTCAACATGTCATCCCGAAGAATCGTCAACAGTTCATTCAAGAGAACGGGCCAGATGTCATCCCGGACTTGATCCGGGATCCATGACGACGCCACCATGGACCCCGGATCAAGTCCGGGGTGACGACTTTGAGTCGGGAATCACAACTTCCAAGCTAAGGCAACAACTTTCAGACTAAGGCAACAACTTTCAGGCTGAGGTAACGACTTTGCGTCTGAGGGGACATACATCACAGCTGAGATAATCACGGCTTCTTGCTTGATAAACACAAGCCACGACCATGATCCGAATTTCCGAACTCAAACTCCCCCTCTCGGCGCTGCCGGTGGAAGTGCGCCGCGCCGCCGATGCGCCTTCTGAAACCGACGAAGACCGCATCCCGCCGCCCCACCCTGAAGCCGCTTTGCGCCAGCTGGCCGCGAAGGCATTGGGCATCGGGGAATCAGACATCGCCACCTTGCACGTGTTCAAACGCAGCTTTGACGCGCGCAAGGCCGAGCTGCTGGCGGTGTTCATTGTCGACATCACGCTGAACGACAAAGCCTCGGAAACCGCCTTGCTGCAAAAGTTCGACAAGAACCCGCACATCCAGCCCACGCCCGACATGACCTGGCACCCGCCTTGCCATGCACCTGCAGACTTTGGCGCCCAAGAAGGCGAACGCCCCGTGGTGGTGGGCTTTGGCCCTTGCGGCATGTTCGCGGCGCTGAGTCTGGCGCAAATGGGTTTCAAGCCCATCGTGCTCGAGCGCGGCAAGACCGTGCGTGAACGCACCAAGGACACCTGGGGCCTGTGGCGCAAGAAAACGCTCAACCCCGAAAGCAATGTGCAATTTGGCGAAGGCGGCGCAGGCACCTTCTCTGACGGCAAGCTCTACAGCCAGATCAAAGACCCGCGCCATCTGGGCCGCAAGGTCATGGATGAATTCGTTAAAGCAGGGGCACCTGCCGACATCCTGTTTGCCGCGCACCCGCACATTGGCACCTTCAAGCTGGTCAAGGTGGTGGAAAACATCCGCGAGCAAATCACCGCACTGGGCGGCGAAATCCGCTTTGAACAGCGCGTGACCGATGTGCTGCTCTCGCCCGCGCAAGGTGGCCAGCAGATCACCGGCCTGCAGGTGCTGGACCTGCGCACCGGCCAAAGCCACACCCTGGCCACGCGCCATGTGGTGCTGGCTCTGGGCCACAGCTCACGCGACACCTTCGTGGTGCTGCACAAGCGTGGCGTGGCTTTGCAGGCCAAGGCATTCTCGATTGGCGTGCGCATCGAGCACCCGCAAAGCGTGATCGATCAGGCCCGCTGGGGCCGGCACGCAGGCCATCCGCTGCTGGGCGCTGCCGATTACAAGCTGGTGCACCACGCGCAAAACGGCCGTGCGGTCTACAGCTTTTGCATGTGCCCCGGCGGCACGGTGGTGGCCGCCACCAGCGAGCACGGCCGCGTGGTGACCAACGGCATGAGCCAGTACTCGCGCAACGAGCGCAACGCCAATGCGGGCATGGTGGTGGGCATCGACCCACCCGACTACCCGCTGGACACCGCCGCCTGGCAAGCGGCCTTTGGCGAAGTCGAAGGCGCACAACTGGCGCAAGAAGCCTTGACCTTGGCGCAACAGAAGCTGCCTGCACCTCACCCACTGGCCGGCATCGTTTTGCAGCGTCAACTGGAGACGCGTGCCTTTGAAGTCGGTGGCGCCAATTACGAAGCGCCAGGCCAATTGGTGGGCGACTTCCTGGCGCAGCGCCCCTCCACGAACTGGGGCAGCGTGCAGCCCTCCTACAAACCCGGCGTCAGACTCGGCGATCTGGCCGACGTGCTGCCCGACTACGCCGTGGCCGCCATGCGCGAAGCGCTGCCGGTGTTCGGTCGCAAGATCAAAGGCTACGACATGCCTGACGCGGTCATGACCGGTGTTGAAACACGCACGTCATCGCCCCTGAAAATTCCACGCGGCGAAGACTTTCAAAGCCTCAACACACGCGGTCTGTACCCCGCAGGCGAAGGTGCCAGCTATGCAGGCGGCATTTTGTCTGCCGGTGTGGACGGCATCAAAGTGGCCGAGGCTGTCGCTCGGCAATTGAGTGTGTGACCATGGTGTGGCAGCGACAGGCTGCACCTGCCAGACGCGCCTCATCCAGCACGTGCAACACGGCACCCCGCACCTCAATGCCTTGCTGGTTTTGCAACGCCGTTAACACAGCAGGCAAAGATTCGGCGCACTGACGAATGGACCAAGGCAAGGTATTCACAGGCAAGCTCAGCGATGAATCACCAGACTGCGCCAGACTGATCAGGAGCCAACTGGCCAGCCGCTGAGTGGCATTGTGGTGCCGCATGCAAAAAGCCATCTGGGCCATTTGCTCAATCAAGCCATGGGTCACGGCGGTGGTGTGCCACAGCCATGCACCATACATACGGGCATCTTGTTTGACATGCCTCCAGTCCAACCGGTATGCATGGCCAGGCACCATGACCATGGCCTGCATCTGTGAGCTCCACAACTCGGATGGCCCAATGCAGGCATGTCGTCCCACCACAGCGACATCGACCGCATCGTGGGCGGGTCTGACTTGCACCAATGACAGCAATGCATCTTCGGGAAAGTAGACAAATGGGCTGGCGGCCTCCAGCAGCAAAGGCCCTTGCTGCAGCGACACGCGTTCCAGTGGGAGATCCAATGCAACGTGTGTATCCGTGAGCATCAAATCAAGTAAAGAATTGTGAGTCAACAAAGTCAAAGCGTGGAACGCCTGACGGGCAGAAAATGCCCCCCAAAGCGTTTGATGGTTTTACGATTTCTAACATTCTATGTTCTATATCGAACATATATTCGGTCAAATCATGGTTATCTTCAGAATCATTGCGTCATATACTCGTTAGCCATTCAATATGCGCCATTTCTGCTGACTTTTGGGTATTCGCAGAATGACACGCCATTCAACCGTCCCGCCGGATGCTTTTGTGAATTTTTCAACCAACGGTCTTATCTTTCAGCTGTCCGAGGAAGATCGAAACCGCTTGCAGCAAATCTGCCACTCCGTCGCACTGACTGAAGGGGAGAGCTTGTGCCTGTCGGATGCAAAGGCTGCGCGCAAAGTGTATTTTTTAGCCAGCGCCTGCGTGACGCTGTGGGTCAAAAATCCTGACCAAGCCAGTCTGGCCGTTGGACTGATCGGCTCGGAGGGTGCCATCGGTTTGGGTGCGGCTTTGGGGCAAAACGCTGAACATCTGCGGTTTGAAGTCCAGAAAGCAGGCCAGGCCTGGTGCGCAGACAGCCATGAGCTCCAGCAATTGCTGCAATCGCAGCCCACGATTCTCTGGGCCATCGCCCGCTACCTTTGGCAAATGACGCATGACATCGCCGATATGGCCGCGTCCATCCAGAGTGACAATATCCCCACACGTCTGGCCGCATGGCTGGTGCTCTGCGCCACTCGCTCACACTCACAACAACTGAGCCTCACCCACGATCAACTCGCACGCATGCTCGGCGTGCGGCGCGTCAGCATCACACTGGCAGCTGTTGAACTCAAAGAATTGGGCCTTATTGACTACAAAAGAGGAGAAATTGACATCCTCAACATGGCCCGCCTTGTCAAACAGGCCCACGGCGGTACACCGGCAGCCCATTGATCTCTGCCAGACAGCGCAGACCTACATCGGCACATGTTGCCTATGTTCTGAATCAAACAAATGACGGGTAAACCCTGATAAATTTACAGGATGTTATTTTCAAAAAAACATCCAAATGCCGAGGCAATCCCCCAAAAATCACATTCTTGCCCAACTGCCCGAATCCACCGCGGCAGCTTGGCAGCCGGAAATGGAAACCATCGACCTGCCCATGGGCGAGGTCCTTTATGAGCCAGGCAGTGTTTTGTGCCACCTGTACTTTCCCACGACAGCCATTGTGTCTTGGGTGTATTTGCTGGAAAACGGTGCTTCCACCGAAATCGCCATGACCGGTCGCGAGGGCGTGGTGGGCATGTACATGCTCATGGGTGGGGGCAAGAGCAACAACCGGGCCATTGTGCAAAAAGCAGGGCAAGCCATTCGCGTGCCCTTGCGCCGGGTCCTGGACAGTTTCAGCCAAGGCCATGATGTGCAACGCCTCTTTTGGCGCTTCACGCGGGCCCTGATCACAAAGATGGCTCAAATTGCGGTTTGCCATCGGCACCATACGCTGGACCAGCAACTGTGCCGCATGTTGTTGTTGACACTGAACCGCATTGACGGCGACACCATCGTTATGACCCACGAAGTCCTCGCCAGTTTGCTGGGTGTCAGGCGTGAAGGCGTCAGCATGGCCGCCAAAAAATTAATGGAAGACGGCCTCGTCAGCTATTCACGTGGACGCATCACCGTTCATGACCGGGCGGCACTGGAGCGTCGAGCATGCGAATGCTATGGCGTCATCCGCCATGAATACGAACAGCTTGTCGATCGACCCCAACCCAGCGCCCACTGACACATCACACCGACACCATCTGATTGCGGATCGCATAACGTGTCAAATCGGCCACTTTGTGCAAACCCACCTTGCGCATGATGTTGCGACGATGAACTTCAACAGTGCTCGGTGCAATCTGCAAATTGCGCGCAATCTCCTTAGAGGAATAACCGTCGGCAATCAAGCGCAGCACCTGCTCTTCACGTCCGCCCAGATGTGAGCGAACCGTGATGTCGCCCGATCGGGACTTGCGCACACTCTCCATCATCTCGGTCGCCGCAGACTGGCACAGATAGGCACGGCCCGATGCCGCTGCGCGGATGGCTGACATCAACTCATCGATGCTGCTGGTGGTCGACACATAGCCCTTGGCACCTGCATCCAGAATTTCAATGATGGAATTGCGATCTGATTCGCTCGAATAAGCCACGATGTTTTGCGGCGAGTCCCGATGCGACATGCGCTGCATCAGGTCCAGCTCTTGCGCGTCGTGGGAATGGATACCCACCAACAAGACATCCGGGTCGACCTCGTCACACAAGGCTTGAGTACGATCTGTGTTTTCCGAAATACCCACCAGGTCCATATCCTGATGGGTTCTCAAGACTGCAGCGATTCCCTCGGAAACCACTTTGTGCTTGGAAGACAATAAAACGCGTATCGACATGTTCAATCCTTTAGCGATCATTCATCAAAATGGGTATCGATCCATCGCAACAAGGTAGACGGTCCTTTTAATACGTTGCCTCATCCACATACCCAGTTTATTTCTAGAACGGTTCAAAGAATGTGCGGTGAAGCACATAGGACAAAAGATTTGCGCTGTTTGCAACATGCACTTCCAACAGCTCATTGAATGGCCGAGCCACCCATCAAACCGCCCTGAACACCAACAGGCCCATCCATCTGTCTGATTTTTTCGCTGATGAGCAAGGCATCTTTCAAATGCTCGTGCGCATTGAAGGCGTGGTGTTTGGACATCTTCACATGGTGCAAAGCCGCCTTGAAGGCACCGGCTTCGTGGTGGCGACTGGCCTCCTTGTTGCGTTGGTAAGCATGGAGCAACTCTTCCGACGCTCGGCGGAAATGCTCACTGACATGCAGGGCATATGCCGACTCGAGGATGCGGGTTTCATCTGACATGGAATTTCCTTTCAAAATGGGGTTCACTCAAGTTCCGACACCGCTCACACCAGCCCATGCTCTTGCATGAAACGTTGCAGCGACATGCGTCCCGGACAATTGAGCTTTTGGTAGACGTGGTGCAAATGCAGCTTGGCGGTGCCTTCGCTGATGAACAGCTTGGTGGCGATTTTTTTGTTCGGCCAGCCCTCGGTCACCATGCGTGCCACCATCAACTCACGCGGCGTGAGCAAATGCGATGCCTGCGCATTTTTCTTTTTCTGCTCCAGCAAAAGCGACATGGTCTTCAAGGACAAGTCACGGTCCAGCCACTGGCCGCCTTCGTACACCGACTTGATGCAACGCGTCAGAATTTGTTTGGACTTTTCTTTGGACACCAGCCCCTGAACACCCAGATCCAGCGCCTGCATCACCTCGCCAATCGATGCACCGGTGAACACCACAGGTCGGGTCTGAACGCCTGCGGACTGCAACTCCTGCAGCAAAGCCAAACCACTTTTTTGAGTCAATGACAAATCCATCACCAGGATGTGTGGCTGGTATTGCTTGACCGCCTGCAAGGCGGCATCACCGTGGTGGACGCAGGACTTGACTGAGAAATCCGGTGAGTTGTCAAACGCATGGCTCAAGCCATCGAGCATGACGGGATACGGGTCTGCAAGCACCAGGTCAATACACATCGGTTCATCCTTCACACAAGTTTCCGGTTGACTGACAGCGCTTCGCACAAGTTGCACGCAACGCCGACCATGCCATCAGGATAGGCGGCACACTGTCCACATGGAATCCCTTGAATTGGTGAGTGCGCTTACTTTCAAACCAGTAGTGATCCCGAAAGTTTGCAGAAAAATTCAAAGGTGTGAACGATGGCCCTTTTGATGCTCAGGACCATGGTGCACCGCCGATGCAGCGCATGCGCGCCGAAAACGTTGCAGTGTTTTCTGGGCTCGCCCCAGCACCGAGTCCGCCGCGTAGGGCCCCAAGCCCTTGTCACCAAAACTCACGCCCGTGAGCAGCGCCATGCCTTCGCCCACGTCATCGGCCGTGTAGATGTGAAAACGCCCTTCGCGCACAGCCGTCACCACCTTCGCGTCCAGCATCAGGTGGCGCACATTGCGCCGGGGAATCAACACCCCCTGCTGGCCATCCAGCCCGAGCAACTCGCAGCTGCGAAAGTAGCCTTCGATTTTTTCATTGATGCCGCCCACGGGCAGCACCTCACCATGCTGGTTGATCGCACCGGTCACGGCGATGCCCTGGCGAATCGGCAGGCCCGACAGGCTGGACAGCAAGGCATAGAACTCGGCACACGAGGCCGAGTCGCCCTCGACTCCGCTGTACTCCTGCTCGAACACCACCGCCGCATTCAAGGCCAGCGGTGCGATGTGGGCAAACAAGGCCGACAAGTGGCTGTGCAAGATCAACACCCCCTTGTCGTGGATCGGGCCGGACAACTCGACCTCGCGCTCGATGTTGAGCAAGCCGTCTTCGCCCGCATACGTGCGCGCGGTCACCCGCACCGGAAAACCAAAACAATAGTCCCCCAGGTCCACCACCGTCAGGCCATTGACCTGCGCCACCCGCTCACCCCGCACATCCAGCAAGCGCTCACCATCGGCGATGGTCTCTTGCAAACGCTGCTCGGGATAGCTGAGCCGGTGAATGCGTGCCTCGCGTGCTGCGCGCACATCCTGCGCTTGCACCGTCTGCACGGCACGCCGTTGGGCCAGATCGGCGCTTTCCATCACCAAGGCTTCCGACAAGGCAAAGATCGCACTCTGGCGGCTTTGGTCCTGCGCTTCGCGGTGGGTTTCTTCAATCAAGGCCGCCACGGCTTCGGCCGAAAAAGGCGGCAAGGCTTTGCGCTGGCAGGTGTGGGCCACAAAGATCGCCGTGGCCCGCGCAGAGTCGGCCGTGGCCGTGAAGCTCTCGGCAAAGTCCACCTTGCAACGAAAGCGCCGCGCAAACTCCGGATCGGCTGCCTGCACCGCGTAATACTCTTGCACCGATGCCACCAGAACGATCTTGACTTGCACATCCACCGCCTCAGGCTCCAGCGAGACAGCGGCCATGGGCGCATGCATCATGCCCGGTTCTTCAATCTGCAAACGCCCGCTGCGCATGAAGCGGCGCAGCTTTTCCCACACCGGTTCATCGGCCAACAAGTCGCGCAAGTGCAGCATCAAAAAGCCGCCATGCGCCTTGAGCAAACTGCCCGAGCGGATGTGCGAGAAATCGGTCACCAGCTCGTTGCCATCCGAGGCGTATTCGATGCTGCCAAACAAACTGCGAAACAAAGGGTTGTCTTCCAGAATCACCGGCGCGCCCTGTAATGCATGGTTGTCCACCACCACATTGACACGAAAAAGCAAAAGCACCTCCTCCAGCGCTTCCAGGCGAGATGCCTCATCGTCGCCCGGCTGAAACAACTCCAGATCTTCCAGCACCGCGTGGTGCACCTGCTCCAGAAACTGGCCCAGCTTCACATCGCCTTGCACAGCAGGCAGCAAGCCATGGCGGATCAATTGCAACTCGTGCTCCAGCAGCGGCTTGATGGTCTGTCTGCGCAAAGCGGCCAAGCCCTCGTTCATCACCCGCTCCATGGACTGTGTTTTTTCCAGGTAGCGGCTGATCTCACTGCGCAAAGCCTCTTCGGTTTTTTCGACCTCCAGGCGCTGCTGCGGGGTGCGGGCCAGAGCCTTGCCAGCGGTCACCGGCTCGCCTTTTTCGTCCTTGAGCGTGAACACCATGTGGCCTTCATCGCGCATCAGGCCAAAGCTGTGTGCCTCGGCATAGGCGCTGAGTGCCTCATAGCCCCGATCTTTTTCAAGTGTGCAAGCGTCACGGATGCGCTGGCTCTCGGCCTTGAAATCGTCTTGCGCCAAACGCTTGGGAATCTCGGCCTGCAAGCGCTTGGCCAGCTGGCTCATCAACTGGCGCAGCTGCCGCCCCTGCCCGGCAGGCATGCGCAAAGCCCTGGGGTGTTCGGCTTCGTCAAAGTTGTGCAAATAACAAAGGTCTGGCGGCACCGGTCGCTGGGCCGCCTGTGCGCGCATCATTTGCCCCAGCAGTGTGGTGCGCCCGCTGCCCACCTCGCCCAGCACAAACAGGTTGTAGTCGGGCTGCGTCATCTCCATGCCAAAGCGCGCAGCTTCTTCGGCACGCGCTTGCCCGATCCAGGGCAAGAGCAGGTGTTGCAGCTCGGCCGTATCGGCAAAGCCCAGCGACAACGGATCGACGCTCAGACGCAGATCAGCGGGCTTGAGTTCCAAAATTGGCATGGCCCATGGCTCCTTGAAGTCTTGCCGTGCAGAGCACACTGCCCATGCCCGTGATGCCTTGTCTTCAAGGGCGGATGGCGATCTCGTTCTTGACGGCGGTCACGCCCTTGACGCCACGCGCGATGCTCTCGGCCTTGTTGCGTTCCAAAGCGCTCTTGGCAAAACCCGACAACATCACGGTGCCCTTCAAGGTTTCCACGCTGATGGACGAACCGGCCACGTCCTTGTCTTCAAAGAAGCGGGACTTGACCTGTGTGGTGATGCCCGCGTCATCGATGTACGCGCCCACCGACTCTTGTCCGCGTGAAACAGCGCAGCCCGAAGCCGCCAAAAGAACGAGGGAAGTGGCCATGGCGGCCCAGAAAGTCTTGTGAATCATGGTGCAGTCCTGTCATGCGTGTTTTCAGCATCGGCCAAGTCAAGGCTTGGCCACTGACCCGGCATGCAGCACAGTGGCCACAAGAACCCGGACCAGTTCACGATAGGCACTGACGCCATGCGCATCAGTGCGCCAGGCCACGCGCCCACCCCAAGAGTCTCTAATCCGAAGACAATCGAGTCATGAACACGTCCGACAAACCCGAACAACCCCGTAACCCCCTGCACGGTCTGACGCTGGAGATGATCGTCACGCAACTGGCCGACCATTACGGCTGGCATGAACTGGGCACGCTGATCCCGATTCGCTGCTTCACGCACGAGCCCAGCATCGGATCCAGTCTGAAATTTCTGCGGCGCACACCCTGGGCGCGCGACAAAGTGGAAAGCCTGTACCTGTTCATGCTGCGCGAACAAAAACGAAACGCCCACGCACAGTCCTGATCCGGCAAGGGTGCGCCACACCACAGACAAAGGCGCCTGCGGTTTTTACAGTGAATGCCTCGATTGGTTTCATTCACTGCAAAGGCCCCTATGTCCGATTCAACCCTCCCTCACGAAAAAATCCAGGCACTTGGCGCTGGCATCGCTGGCTCCGTCAACGAAGCCTTGCGTGACGCGCGCCCCGAACTCAACCGCATGGCTGATCGCGTCAACGACAGCCTGCACGATCTGACCCAGCGCGGCAAAGAAACCGCACTCGAGGCCCAACACCGGATTGAACGGGAAGCTCGCCACGCCAAGCGCATTGCAGAAAACTACATCCATCAAGCGCCTCTCAAATCGGTGCTGATCGCCGCAGGCACAGGTGCCGCAACGGCTTTGGCGGTGTCCTGGTTGATGCACTTGCGCAAACCCTGATGTTCGAGTTGCTGCTCAAGCTTCTGGTGCTGCCCCCTCAATTGCTCAAAGTGCACGCACAAGGCTACGCGGACTTGGCCAGCCAGGCTTGGGCACAGCACCTGTGCACACTGAAAAACCGTTGGGTGCTGTATTCCCTGGGCGCACTCAACCTGTTGCTGGCCCTGATTCTGGGTGGCGTTGCCTTGTTGTTGTGGTGCGCTCTGCCCAGCATCGATGCACGCCATGCCTGGGTCCTGCTGGCCTTGCCTCTGACCTTGCTGGTTCTCAGCGGTCTGTGCTGGGCTTGGGGCAGTCGACTGCGCACACGCCCCATCTTGGACGACATCAAAGCGCAGATCCAGCTGGACATGCGGGCCATTGAGCGGGCACAAGCGTCATGAGTTCGGATTCAACACCCGAACAACGCCTGGCCATTTCACGCGCCCGACTGGCGGACGCCTTGCGCGATCCCCTGTGGCTGATTCTGGTGCAGCGCTGGCTGCAAGCCAAAGCACGGTCGCCATCGCACAAGTCGCCGCCCAAGAGCAACCACGACACCCCCTGAAGTGGTCTGCTCCCCTTTTTTTAAACCGGCAATTTGCCTATTTTTGGAGAAGAAGAAATGAAACGATTGACATTCCGACCCCGTCCAACCCTGTTGGCCTTGGCCGTTCTGGCCAGCCCCTTGCTGCATGCACAAGAGGCCTTCAGCAACAAGGGTTTTTACATCGGCGCCAGCGCTGGCGAGTCCAATGCACACATCGACAATGTGCGCATCACGCAAGGCTTGCTGGGCGCAGGCCTGGCCACCGACAGCCTGACCGACGACCACCGCGATACCGGCTACAAAGCCTTTGTGGGCATGCCGATCCACCCCAACTGGGCGGTGGAAGCCGGCTATTTTGACCTGGGTCGTTTTGGCTTCTCGGCCAACACCTCGCCAGCCGGCAGCCTGACGGGCGCTGCCCGCATCAAGGGGCTGAATCTCGATTTGGTGGGCACCTTGCCCATCACCGAGCGTTGGTCCTTGCTCGGTCGCGTGGGCGCCGCCTATGCCCAGACCAAAGACAGCTTCAGTGGCACCGGCGCCGTCAGCGTGATCGACCCCTCACCCAGCAAGCATGAGACCAATTACAAGTACGGCTTTGGCACGCAGTACGCCTTCACGCCGGCCCTGACCTTGCGACTGGAAGCCGAACGCTACCGCATCAACGATGCCGTGGGTCACCGTGACAACGTGGATCTGGTCTCACTCGGTCTGGTCTACCGCTTTGGTGGATCAACCCCCACCGCCACCAAGACCGCGTACACACCTTATGTGGCGCCGCCGCCCGCACCTGTCGTTGCAGCGGCCCCAGTTGAACCCCCTGTAGCGCCTGCACCCAAACCCTGGGTCAAGGTGAAGCTGGAGGCCGACTCGCTGTTCGGTTTTGGCCAGGACAGCCTGCATGCCGAAGGCAAGCAAGCGCTGGACAAACTGCTCATGGAACTGCAAACCGTCAACATCGATGCGATCCAGGTGACTGGCCACACCGACCGTTTGGGCAGCAAAGCCCACAACGCCAAGTTGTCTACACGCCGAGCCGAAGCGGTACAGAACTACCTGGTGCAAGTCGGTGGCATCCCGGCCAGCAAAATCACGGCCGTGGGTGTGGGCTCGAGCCAGCCTGAAACTCAGCCCAATGAGTGCAAAGGCAGCAAGGCCACGCCCGCTCTGATCCACTGCTTGCGCGTGGACCGCCGTGTGGAAGTGGACGTCTCCGGAACGCAGCAGCAACGCTGAAATTCTTCTACAAAAAAAGCCTGCACCTTTAGCAAGGTGCAGGCTTTTTTGTGTCCGTAAGAGCCCTGAGCCCTGCCGAGGCCCGTTCGCATCAAGCCCCCGCCTGGCGATCCACATGCGCATAAAAACGCTTTTTGGCCAACTCCACCACCACCACATACGCCAGCGTCAAACCGATCATGCCCAGCATCAAGTTGATGGGCAGAGGCACAAAACCAAAGACCGACACCCAGGGCAAATAAGGCATGGCCAAAGCGACCACCAAGACCACCAAAGAAGTGCGCAACAACCACTTGCCCGGCCGGCTGCGGAAAAACGGCCTGCGCGTGCGCACCACCAAAGCAATGACCAGCTCGGTCATCAGCGACTCGACAAACCATCCTGTTCGAAACTCATCGGGCGCAGCCTGAAAAATCCACAACAGCACACCAAAAGTCAAAAAGTCGAACAAGGAACTGATCAAACCAAACACCACCATGTAGTTGCGGATGAACAAGGTGTCCCAATGGCGTGGCTTGGCCACCCACTCCGGATCAACACGGTCGCCCGCAATCGTGGTGGCGGGGATGTCTGCCAGAAAGTTGTTGAGCAAGACCTGCGAAGCCAGCAGCGGCAAGAACGGCAAAAATATGGACGCCGCTGCCATGCTGAACATGTTGCCGAAGTTGGCACTGATCGTGGCCAGGATGTACTTCATGGTGTTGGCAAAGGTCACCCGACCTTCGTCAATGCCCTGGCTCAAGATGCCCAGGTCTTTGCTGAGCAACACAAAGTCGGCCGCGTCCTTGGCCACATCGACGGCGGTATCGACCGAGATGCCCACATCGGCCGCACGCAAGGCCAGCGCATCGTTGATGCCGTCACCCATGTAGCCCACCACGTGACCGGTTTTTTGCAGCGCCAAAATGATGCGCTCTTTCTGATTGGGGTCCACCTCGGCAAACACCGTGGTTTCCTTGGCCACATGCATCAAAGCTTCATCGCCCATCTCATTGAGCTCACGCCCGGTGACCACACGGCTGATGACCAAGCCCACCGACTCGGCCACATGACGGGCCACTTTGTTGTTGTCGCCGGTGATGATTTTGAGCTGCACACCCCGTTGCGCCAGATCTGAAATCGTCTGATGCACATCGGCTTTGGGTGGGTCCATGAACAACAAAAAACCGTCGAAGTTCAAGCCAGTCTCATCGGCACGGCTGTAAGGCTGACTGCGCTCTTCAATGGGTTTGGAAGCCACGCCCAAGACCCGAAAGCCCTGACCACTCCAGGCCTCAAACAAAGCCTCAATCCGCGCACGCTCCGGGGCATCCAGTGGCAAACGACTCTCGCCCCAGGTGGTGCTCAGGGCCAGCACTTTGTCCAATGCGCCTTTGGTGATCAAGGTGCACGCTCCCGGCGGGTCTGCCACCACCACCGACAAGCACTTGCGCACAAAGTCATACGGGATCTCGTCCACCTTGCGCACCGCCGACAGCTCCCCACCCGATTTGGCCATTGCGGCCACCACCGCTTCATCCAACGGATTGGCCAGGCCCGACTGAAATTGCGCGTTGATCGCGGCCAACCTCAGCACCGCGGGTGATGCCTGGCCTACAGTGTCCAGCGCACCATCGAGCTCCACCACACCCAAGGTCAAAGTGCCGGTCTTGTCGGTGCACAGCACATCCATGCCACCCAGGTTCTCGATCGAGTTGAGCCGGCGCACGATCACCCCCAACTTGGCCATGCGCTTGGCGCCATGCGACAAGGTGATGCTCACAATGGCAGGCAACAACTCGGGCGTGAGCCCAACGGCCAGCGCCAACGCGAACAGCAGCGAATCCATCGGTGGCTTGTGCATCAGCATGTTGACGGCCAACACCACCACCACCATGACCAGCATGATGCGGGTCAGCAAGTAGCCAAAACGGTGCACGCCGCGCTCGAACTCGGTCATGGGCGGTCGCAACGCCAGCTTGCCTGCGATCTGGCCAAACACCGTGCTCTTGCCCGTTTGCACCACCAGCATGCGGGCCGTGCCACTGCTCACGCTGGTGCCCATGAACACGCCATTGCTGCGCTCACTCAGGCTGGCATCCGCACTGACTTCGCCGGGCTTTTTCTCCACCGGAAAAGTTTCGCCCGTCAACACCGCCTGGTTGATGAAAAAGTCTTTGGCCGACAGCACCAGGCCATCGGCCGGGATCAAACTGCCCGCCGACAACAACACCACGTCACCGGGCACCACCGTGTCGGACGAGAGCACACACACCCGGCCATCGCGCAACACACTGGAATGGATCATCACTTGCGAGCGCAGCTTGTCGATGGCATTGCCTGCGATGTACTCCTGTGCAAAACCCAGCAAAGTGCTGCCCAGCACAATCGTCAGCACCACACTGGCATCGATCCACTCTCCGGCCACCATCGAGATGATGGCCGCCACAATCAAGATCAACACCAGCGGACTTTTGAACTGGCTGATCAACAAGCCCCAGGCCGAGGTGCGCGGCTGCGTGTCCAGGCTGTTGCGCCCTGTACGCTGCAAGCGCACATTGGCCTCTTGAGCAGACAAGCCGTCAGGCCCGGACACGAGCGTTTGAAAAACCTGCGCCGGGGATTGATGCCAATAGGCTTGCTCTGTCATCACATCGACCTTATTTTTTAGGTTTGAGCTTCACGATGCCCAACATGTCCATGACCATCTTTTCGTAAAAAGGCTCCGAAGTGCCTTTTTGCATTTTGCGCATGAAATATTTCTCGAAAGCGACTTTCGCAAAATGCACCCACTTGCCCTCGCCAAACCAGCTGACGTTGCGTGGCGGAATCTGAGGCAACGCCACAAACGCTGCACCTGTATCGCCAAAGTCGGCCAGGCACAAGGTGTTCCAGGTGGCTTTGTGGCTGGGCTCCTGCCCATCCAGCAATTCGCGGATATTGTGCGCCGTGGCCGTGACCATGGACTCGATCATGAAGCCGGTCTTGGGCGTTCCCACCGGGAGGGGCGTCGCCTCCACAGGCGGTATGGCCACGCACACACCGACGCTGAAAATGTTCTTGAACTTCGGATTGCGCTGGTGTTCATCAATGGTGATGAACCCGCGGGGATTGGTCAGCCCTTCAATGCCAAACACCGCATCCACCCCCCGAAATGCGGGCAACATCATCGAGTGCTTGAATGGCAGCACGTGCTCCTTTTTGGGTTTGCCCTCGTCATCGTGCTCGGTCACGTACATCTGACCATCTTCGATCCTGGTGGTTTTGGCATTGCAAATCCACTTGATGTGCCGCTCACGCATGGCCGACTCCAGCAAGCCCTTGGAGTCGCCCACACCCCCCAACCCCAGATGTCCAATGTAAGGCTCAGGCGTGACGTAAGTCATCGGCACGCGGTCGCGGATTTTGCGTTTGCGCAAATCCGTGTCCATGATCATCGCGAATTCATAAGCGGGGCCAAAGCACGACGCCCCCTGCACCGCCCCGACCACGATCGGCCCAGGGTCGGCCGTGAAGGCGTCCCATTTGAGCTTGGCCTGCTCGGCATGCGAGACATGACAAATCGATTGGGTATGGCCATCAGGGCCCAGACCGGGCACTTCGTCAAAAGCCAGCTTGGGCCCGGTGGCGATCACCAGATAGTCGTAGGTGACCTTGTCGCCATTGAGCAGCTCCACCTGGTTGAGCTCAGGGTGAATGCGCTTGGCCGCTTGCGCAATCAAGGCAATGTCTTTGCGCGCCAGTGTCGGGCCGATATCCATCTCGATATCGCTGCGCTGGCGCCAATTGACTGCCACCCAAGGGTTGGACGGGACAAAGTGAAAACGCGGTGAATCGCTGATCACGGTGACGGTGTCCTGCGGACGCGCCAGCGCCTTCATCTCAAAAGCCATGGGCATGCCGCCAATGCCTGCGCCAACGATAACGATGTGGGCCATGAAATTCTCCTTGTGCAAAGGTGCCAAAAAGCACAGCGTGAGACATGCACGCCTGTATTCGCTTGATTTACATCAATTCACACAGCGGGAATCACCCGAAGTACCGGATTGCGCTTACAGGATGGGGGAAAAACGACATCCGCTGCGGCCGTGGACCGCACTGAGCATGTGGATGATTTTGAATTGAGGACGGCTCAGTGCTGACTCAAATGGTCCCGGCGCGCCAGGCCCGGAAACAAGCGCCACCACAGGCACGCCACCAGCACCGTGCCCACACCGCCACTGATGGCCGAAAACTCCGGCCCCGCCAAAGCCGCGACAGAGCCCGACTCAAACTCACCCAATTGGTTGGATGCCCCGATGAAGATGGAATTGACAGCAGCTACCCTGCCGCGCATGTCATCGGGTGTTTCAAGCTGCATCACGGTGATGCGCACCACCACACTGATGTTGTCGGCCGCGCCCGTGACGGCCAGGGCAAAAACCGACAACCAGAAATGCGACGACAGGCCAAAGACCACCGTGGCCAGCCCGAACACCGCCACGGCCATCAACAAGCGCGGCCCCACTCGCCGCTCCAACGGCCAGCGCGTCAAAACCAGGGACATGACCAAGGCCCCCACTGCGGGCGCGGCACGCAACATGCCCAGACCCTCAGGCCCCACATGCAAAATGTCACGGGCATAAATTGGCAGCAGCGCCACCGCGCCGCCCAACAAAACAGCCACCATGTCCAGCGTGGTCGCGCCCAGCAAGATTTTGTGACGCCACACAAAAACCAAACCCGCCAACAGACTCTGCAAGGTCGCCGCTTGTGTGGGTGCACGGTGTGTGTAGTTCACAAACAAGGTCAATCCTGCCGATGTCAACAGCAGCACGGTGCAAACCACGTAAACCGTGAGCGCCCCATGGGCATACAACAAGCCCCCCAGTGCCGGTCCGGCAATCACACCGACCTGGATACTGCTGGAGCCCAAAGCCACAGCACGTGGCAGCAAATGCTGAGGCACCAGCAAAGGCGTCAAGGCTTGCTGTGCGGGCATCTGAAAAGCCCTGGCCACACCCAACACCACCGACACCGCCAACAACAACGCACGTGAAGAAAACTGTCCTTCAATCGACCCCACCAGCAAAGCAGCCACCAGGGCCTGCACCAGCATGCACATCGCATAAATGCGACCTCGGTGAAAGCGATCCACCACATGCCCCGCAGGCAATGTGACCAGCAAGGCCGGAATGAATTGGAACAAACCGACCAAGCCCAGATCCCATGCGCTGGACGTCAACTCGTACATGTGCCAGGCCACCGCCACCATCAACATCTGGTTGGCGGTCAGGCCGCTGAGTCTGGCCAACAAAAATCGGACATAGGCCCGATGAGAAAAAAGTTCAGAGAAGTGGTTCATGCATCTGCGGTGATGTGTTTCGCTGCGACGCCAACATCGTGCCCCGGCACTTTTTGGCGCCGCAACGGCAGGCGTAACGAGCCTTGAGCTCGTCGCTCATGGGCTCGTCACTGACCAGGTCGTAATCAAAGGTCATCTCCGCGCCCGTGAACACCGGCCTGCGCGTCTTGATGAAAATCCGGCCCCGGACCTCATCGGGGACACAGTTGGGACGGCACGAATGGTTGATCCAGCGCGAATCATTGCCCCCATGCAAACCGTCAATGACCCGGCCATCGGCCAGTTGAAAATAAAAGGTGTGGTTCGGGTCCTGCGGGTCGTGCGGGTGTCGCGCAATCGCCTCGGCCATCGAGATGATCTCGCCCACATACTCGATCACCGTCTCGCCAGCGGCCATGTGGCGCGTGGCGAAGACACCTTTGCCGTGGACAGCAGAGGTTTCAACGCAAATGGCATGGGTGATCAGTATGACGGTCAAGGAAAGTCAACAAGGAAAAGCATGCACTTTAGCGCAGCCCAATGCACAGAATGCAAGACACCACTTCAAACCGGTGGATCGACCATCGCACCGCCAACCTGATAAACCCATTTATCATTTTTAAAAATTCAACAAGGATTTGACATGTCGCCTCAATGGGCTCGCCGCCTTCAATCTGCTTTCACCATGGCCTCCTTGTCATGTCTGGCTGCGTGTGGCGGCGGCGGAGGGAATCCGGCAGTAACCCCGCAGGCACCTCAACCGTTTGTGGCCAGCACTTATTCCGTCCCAACAGATGTGTCGAAGTTGTCTTATCCATCCTCGTACACAACGCCATCGACCAGCCAAGCCGAAGTCAATACCGACCCTTGCCGCCTGGACCTGGATGTGGTGTCTTATCCAAAGTCGTGGTTGGGGCAATCTGCGCTGCCCGTCATCCATGGTGCGCCCTTCAAAAAGGAAACAATTCGTGGCGTTTACCTGAAAGACATCATGCTCAGCGATAACCCTGTTTTTGTGGGTGGTTGCACAGGCAGTCTTCAATCTGAATTTGCCAAAACGATTGCCCGCGCCAAAAAGCTCGGGGTAGACCATATTTACGTGCCCCAATGGCATTGGGCAGCCCAGCGCAACGATGGTCGCTGGTACATCATGCGAGCCGAAGACAGCTTTGGCCCCTTGCGTGACAGTGATTTGAGTTTCTTTGTCAGCAAGGCCCATGAGGTCGGCCTGAAAGTGATCATGATGAACCAGATTCAAGGCATGATGAACAACGACAATTCATCTGCGTTCATACCCACCAAGAGTCTGGACAACTTCAGGAAGTGGCTGCCCGCCTATGACGAATTCATGGCCGAACGTGCCGTGTTTTTTGCTGCACTGCAAATCGACGCATGGGAAATTGGCTGCAATGCCTGCTTTTACATGGACGATGGCGATGGCACAGATGCAGCCCGACAGCTGTTCCAAGACCAATACATCCAGACCATCAAACGCGTGAAAAGTCTGTACAACGGAAAAATCATGACCCATGCCAACAACTCATGGATGCGTGATGCACCCGAGTTTCTGGATCAAGTAGACATCATCGTCAACAGCTTGTATGGCGAGTTCACCAACGAGACGATTCAAAATCCCAGCGTAAGCAACATCAAGAGCGCATTCAAAAACGGGGGATTTGCCCAGAATGCTGCCGACTTTAAAAGCAGAGGCAAAACCATCCTGGTCAACTTTGGCCTGCAGTCCCGTGCCAATGCGCTGACAGAAGAAGGCTACCTCGAAGAAACTGCTTGCACCGCCGGAGTGAACCAGGGCGAGATCACCAGCACGGTGTGCGCACAAAGAAACACACCTCCTGATTTTGCTTTGCAAGCCACCTATTTCGAGGCGGCTCTGGAATACCTGCAAGAGCTGGAAGCTCAGATGGATTTGATGGTGTTTGCAGGTGAATACTGGGAAACTGATTCGTTGATTTCAGATGTGGTGTTCCCAAATATCGGGGCCACCATCCGCAACAAGCCTGCGGAAGGGATTGTCAAGGCTTGGTTCCAGAAATAACGTCAAACTGCGCTCTGAAAAATTTCTCCAGGCTTGAAAGAATTCCCGAAATTATCACTTTGGCAATTGAATATTTGTTCTCAACAGGTATATTTTAATGTCACCTCCGCCTGCATATGCAGTACTTCCGAAAAGCAGAAGATCAATATTCCCATCTCCATTCACATCGGTCATTGTGCTTTGAAGTTCACTGCCAGCTGTATTCACCGGCAAATAGGATATATCCACTTTCACAAGCTGCCCTTTGCCATTGTTCAAATATATTGTCGGCTTTCCGCCTTCTGCAACTCTCTCATTAAATCCTGGCCTTGTGAAAGCATAACTGACAAGATCAGGCAATCCGTCAGAGTTGATGTCTTTGCAATCAATGAAATTAAAATTTGACTGGATTTCTTCATTGATTATTGGAGATGCAATTTTTTTGATCACTCCAAAATCATTGATTTCAAAGAAATTATAAAAATTAACTGGCGCAGCTTCTTGTTCTGAATATGTTTGCCCTGCAATCAACGTATTGGCTGTTTTGTTTTTCTCTGCTGACATTAGTGCAACCAATAACCTTGAACCTCCTGCACTGAGGGGTGGCATCACGCATGTTTCCGTATAAGCTCCTCCAAAATATTGTTGGCCATCCACTGTAACTACACTGTTTGTACCTGCCGTCAATTGCCAACTGATCCAATTGACGGTGAAGTCAACTTTTTGCCAAAATTCAGCAAGCAAGGTCCATATCGCATTGCTCTTATTGAGAAAAACAATACCCCACTCTGAAAGAGAGTAATTATTAACATTAGCCAATTGATGGTTCGCTGCTCCAGCTATTTGAACAGTTATGCCCGATAAAACATCAGGAATTGCACGAAATGTACTTGCCCATGAGCCAGAGTACTGATTGTTGTATTCAGAAGAGACATCGCTAAAACTTGCATTTTGAAAACGAAATGCTTGGATGCCACTGACAAACCCTGCAAAAACAACATCACTTGAATTGGCATTCTTGACTATTTCAACCGAATGGTTCCAGTTCCTCGCGCCGAGTCGCTGCACTCTGTAGCCGCCGTCTGGTTGTGACATTAAGACGCTGGGTTCTGTTGCATTTGTAAGAGGATTCGTTGCAAGACGCCCATCTTCCCAATTCATTGCAAACGCAAAATCCTCACGACCATCACCATTGATGTCTCCGCGAACAAATTTTCTACTGGCACCTCCAAGACCGTAGTACTTGTTGCCGAATACTTGCTCATTGGCGACCTTATATGTGCCGTCTGGTTGACTGATTTGCGCAACCAATGCATCAGGCGTTGGGGTGGTCACCTCTCTACCCCATGGAAGTGGTTGACTGCACCAATAATGAACAATGAAGTCTTGAAGATTATCTTTATTAATATCAACAGGTATTACAAATTGAATCGAAGGTGATGCACATTGATCTTTGTAATATTCATAAGCATCAGGAATGACGATTGACTGCAGCACTGGACTGCTCTGGGTGGAAGCGCCTGTAGTCGTCGTCGCAGATGTTGTTGAGGATCCGCCGCCGCCGCACGCCGATAAAAATAGACACAACAGAAGTGTTGGAGTGCAGTAGCTAAAAGGGTTCATGGCAGCTGATTTTTTATTATGAGTACTATAACGAAACCGTTATTTGGGCACAACCTAGCATGTGGGTCGTTCTTGCCAGCGCTTGCCTTTCCTGTAGATAGAAAACACATGCTCAGCAAGCAGCCATTGGCCAAGCGTATGCCTGACTTCGTCCACAGTTTGGCAATCGCCTCAAACGTCAATTGATCACGCTCACGCAACAAAAAGACCCTGCTCAAACAGCCGTTGCTGACTGTTTGAGCAGGGTCCCATGAAAAGCGCCATGCTTTTCAGTTTGACGACCATGACCAGTGCGGTCAGATCGTCAAAATGACTCACTAGTTGAATTACTCCACGGTCACACTCTTGGCCAGATTACGCGGCTTGTCCACATCCGTCCCTCGCGCACACGCCGTGTGATAGCTCAGCAGCTGCAGCGGCACCACGTGCAAGATGGGCGAGAGCACGCCGTCGTGCTCGGGCATGCGGATGACGTTGACGCCTTCGCTGCTTTCTATTTTTGTATCGCCATCGGCCAGCACATAGAGCACGCCGCCACGGGCACGCACTTCCTGCATATTGCTCTTGAGCTTTTCGAGTAATTGGTCGTTGGGGGCCACGGTGACCACGGGCATGGCGCTGGTCACCAGGGCCAGCGGGCCGTGTTTGAGTTCGCCAGCGGCATAGGCCTCGGCGTGGATGTAAGTGATCTCTTTGAGCTTGAGCGCGCCTTCCAGCGCGATCGGGTAGTGCGTGCCACGGCCCAAGAACAAGGCATTTTCTTTGCTGGCAAATTCTTCAGACCAGCTGATGATTTGCGGCTCCAGCGCCAGCACGGCTTGCAGCGCGGCGGGCAGGTGGCGCATGGCCTTGATGTGCGCGGCTTCTTCGGCATCAGACAGGCGACCCTTGGTCTGCGCCAGCGCCAGCGTGAGCAAGAACAAACCCGCCAGCTGCGTGGTGAAAGCCTTGGTGGAGGCCACGCCGATCTCGGCCCCGGCGCGGGTCACATAGGCGTGCTTGCATTCGCGCACCATGGCGCTGGTGGACACGTTGCAGATGGTGAGTGTGTGCGTCATGCCCAAGCTTTGGGCGTGGCGCAGTGCGGCCAGGGTGTCGGCGGTCTCGCCGCTTTGGGTGATGGTGACGATCAGCGTGTTGGGGTTGGGCACCGATTCGCGGTAGCGGTATTCGCTGGCGATCTCGACTTGGCAAGGCACTTTGGCGATCGCCTCGATCCAGTACTTGGCCACGCAGCCGCTGTAATAGCTGGTGCCGCAGGCCAGGATCAGCACGTTGTCGATGGCCTTGAAGGTGCTGTAAGCGCCGTCACCAAACAGCTCGGGGGTGATGCCTTCCACGCCTTCGAGCGTGTCGGCAATGGCACGGGGCTGCTCGAAGATTTCCTTTTGCATGTAGTGGCGGTAAGGGCCCAGGTCAGCCGCGCCACTGTGGGCATGCACGGTCTTCACCGCGCGGGTCACGGCCTTGTGATCACGGTCCACCACCCAGTACTTGCCCAGTTGGATGTCGACCACATCGCCCTCTTCCAGGTAGACGATTTGGTCGGTCACGCCCGCCAGCGCCATCGCGTCGCTGGCCAGAAATGTTTCGCCCTGGCCCACGCCCAAGATCAGCGGCGAGCCCGCACGCGCACCGATCACGCGCTGCGGCTCGTCCTTGTGGAACACGGCAATCGCATAGGCGCCGTGCAGCTGGCCAATGGCGGTCTTGACGGCTTCAAACAGGTCGCCGTCGTACACGCTGTCCACCAAGTGGGCGATGACTTCGGTGTCGGTCTGGCTCAAAAACACATAGCCCTTGGCCTGCAAGGCTGCGCGCAGTTCTTCGTGGTTTTCGATGATGCCGTTGTGCACCAGCGCGACCTTGCTCGGCTTGGCGTCTGCCGCGCCTGTGCCATGGCTGAAATGCGGGTGCGCGTTGTGCACCGCAGGCGCGCCGTGCGTGGCCCAGCGGGTGTGGGCGATGCCGGTGCCGCCTTCGATGTGATCGGCCGTGACCTGGTCCATCAGCTCGGCCACACGCGATGTGCTGCGTGCGCGCTGCAAGCCGCCCGTGCCGCCGTTCAGGCTGGCCGCGTGAACCGCCACGCCGCAAGAGTCATAACCCCGGTATTCGAGCCGTTGCAGGCCTTGCACAAGGATGGGAACGATGTTGCGGGAAGAAACGGCGCCGACGATGCCACACATAGGGATGCTCCAGAAACAGGAAAGTGGCTGGATGTTAGAGCGGACAACAAGAAATTTCAGATCAATTATTTTGATAATTTGTTTTTATATTTCTCAAAACAACGTCAATGAAATAAAATTCCAAATATTGCCATCTTTAATTCAATTTATCACTGTCAGTGCGAGCCAAGCGTGGCAATCCAGTGCCCGGACAAACCTCGCAGCTGGATCGCCACGTCGCAGGCTCCTCGCGATGACGGGACAGGGGCATGCAATGACAGCACAGGAGGCGTTGCGGCCCCATCACCACCAAGGAACCCTATGAACCACGTAGAACTCGACGCCATCGACCTGCAACTGCTGGACAGCCTGCAGCGCGACGCCAGCCTGAGCAATGTGGCCCTGGCCGAGAAGGTCAATGTCTCGCCGCCCACCTGCCTGCGCCGCGTCAAGCGACTGGTCGACGGCGGCTGGATCGAACGCCAAATCGCCGTGCTCAACAGCGACCAACTGGGCGCAACGCTAGGCCACGGCCTGACCGCGCTGGTGGAGGTGTCGCTGGACAAACAAGGCAGCGAACACCTCGATGCGTTTGAAGCCCGCGCCGTGGCACACGGCGCCGTGCAGCAATGCTGGCGCGTCTCGCCCGGCCCCGACTTCATGCTGGTCGTGCAGGCCGCCGACATGCCGCACTACCTGAGCATCAGCCAAGCGCTGTTCACGCAAGATGCCAACGTGCGCAACATCAAAGCCTTCTTCTCAACCAAACGAGCCAAATTCACCACCACCTGGCCACTGCTGGATCGCCACGTCGCAAGCTCCTCGCGATGACGGCTTATGGACAATTGTCACCCCGGGCGAAGACCCGGGGTCCATCTTCAACTGCATTGATACCGGGTCAAGCCCGATATGACATGAGGTGCGCTGGATCGCCGCGTCGCAAGCTCCTCGCGATGACGGCTTATGGACATTTGTCACCCCGGGCGAAGACCCGGGGTCCATCTTCAACTGCATGGATACCGGGTCAAGCCCGGTATGACATGGGGGGATACCGGATCAAGTCCGGTATGACATGGGGGTGCTGGATCGCCGCGTCGCAAGCTCCTCGCGATGACGGGGGTTCGATCCGCGCTCAGTCCATGGCCCACTCTTCCACAGCCAAGCCAGGCACGCGATGAAACTCCCTCGCGTTGTTGGTGATCAGCACACTGTCTTCGGCCAAGACGTGTGCTGCAATCATCAAATCCATGCCGCCGATGGGTTTACCTGCGCGCTCCAGCGCAGCTCGGATTTGCGCATACTGGTGCGTGGCCGACAACGGCCAAGGACGCACATCAAATCCAGCCAACCAAGCCTCGACCGCGGACTGAAAACGAGACACACCCAACTTGCTAGCGCCAAAACGCAATTCGGCCGCAACAATGGCCGACAACCACAACTGCTCACGATCCAGCGTTGAAAATTGCTCGATCATGTTTGCAGGATGCCGTCGGAGGATGTAGCTGCAAATATTGGTATCCAGTGTGCGGCGCATCTGAAGACCTCAAGACCAATCGCGCTCTTGCGCAGGCGCATCGTTGCGCTCAGCCAGAAAATCGGCCGGCAAAGCTTCTGTACTGGCATAAAACTGCTGCAACCAGCGCCCCATGTCCTTGTCCTGAGACACCTCGGGATGCAACCAAATATCGTTGCCAATCTGCTCCAGCCGAACCTCTTGCGCCTGCAAACGCAACTTGGCAGGCCAACGCAGGGCCTGGCTTCGCCCACTCATGAATACCCGCGCGGTAATTGTCATGCTACCTCCTTGTGTCATATTAATGTGTCATATTACACAACATGACAGCATCTGTCACCCCACACCTCATGTCACCCCGGGCGAAGACCCGGGGTCCATCTTCAACTGCATGGATACCGGATCAAGTCCGGTATGACAGAGTGGTATAGAACCGGATCAAGTCCGGTATGACAGAGGGGTGTAGAACCGGATCACGTCCAGCATGACATAGGGGTGTAAAACCAGATCAAGTCCGGTATGACAAAAAAGTTGAACCGGTCATTGCGAGCGAAGCGTGGCAATCCCGTGGACGGGGCAGGCGCCAGAAACGACGAAGGGCCCCGGAGGGCCCTTCTTATGTGCGGTCAACCCGCGTGCTTATGCAACGGCCAGTTTCTCGTTTTCCATCCAGACCCAATCGACCACCTCGCCATCAGGCTGGTAGCCCGGAACCAAACCTTTGAGCAACACCAGAATGGCCGGTACGTCGTTCAGGTCCAGGGCGGCGCTCAGCTCATGCAACTTGGTTTGCAACTCGTCCCAGGGCAAGAACTCTTCGTGGGCTTTCATGATGCGGCTGTGGGTGGTGGGCAACGGGTTGTCACCGATCAACAGCTCCTCGTAAAGCTTTTCTCCGGGGCGCAGGCCCGTGACCTTGATCTCGATGTCGCCAGCTGGATAACTTTCATCCTTGATCGTCAAACCCGACAAGACCACCATCCGGCGGGCCAAGTCCATGATCTTGACGGGCTGCCCCATGTCGAGCACATACACATCACCCCCACCGGCCATGGCACCGGCCTGAATCACCAACTGCGCCGCCTCGGGAATGGTCATGAAATACCGCGTCACCTCGGCATGCGTCAAGGTGATGGGGCCACCCGCCTTGATCTGCTGGCGGAACAAAGGCACCACAGAACCCGACGACCCCAGCACATTGCCAAAGCGCACCATGCTGAAGCATGTCTTGCCGCCCTTGCGGGCCACATTGTCGGCATTGGCCTGCAACACCATCTCGGCCAGGCGCTTGCTCGCGCCCATCACGTTGGTGGGGCGAACCGCCTTGTCGGTGCTCACCAGCACAAAGTCCGTCACGCCATAGAGCACCGACTGCAAAGCCACCGTGCGCGTGCCATACACGTTGTTGAGAATGCCCTCGGCCGGGTTGTGCTCCACCAAAGGCACATGCTTGTAGGCCGCCGCGTGGTACACCGTCTCTGGCGACCAGGTGCTCAGAATCTCGCCCATGCGCACTGCATCGCGCACACTGGCTAAGAGCGGAATCAAGTCCACATCGGTGGACAGCTCTTCGAGCACAAAACGCTCCAGCTCCTGGTGAATGGTGTACAGCGAATACTCATTCAGCTCCACCAACAAGAGCTTGCGTGGCGCTGCCCGCAAAATCTGACGGCACAGCTCCGAACCGATCGAGCCCCCCGCGCCCGTCACCATGACCGTCTTGCCGGTCACGGTTTTGCCCATCATCAAGGGGTTGGGCGTCACGGGGTCACGGCCCAACAAGTCCTCCAAGTCCAGCTCTTTCAGGTCGGCGGCTTGCACCTGGCCTGAATCACGGCCTTGCACCAATTCGGCCAGCGGGGGCAAGGTGCGCACCTTGACCTTGTACTGGCTCAGCAAATTCAAAATGGCATTGCGCCTGGCCCTGTGCGCCGAAGGAATGGCCAACAACACCAAAGACACTTGGCCCTTTTGCGTCAGGCGGGTCAGGTCTTGGGCGCCATGAATGCGTATGCCGTTGAGCACCTGGCCATGCAAGCGCTCATCGTCGTCAAGATAACCCACCACCTGCATGTCTTTGCTGGTGCTCAGACCTGCGGCCAACTGGCGCCCGGCCGAGCCTGCGCCGTAAATCAAGACCCGCTCTGCGTGGCTGCCAGACCACATCTCTTTGTAAACACCCCCCAGCCAATACCGCACAAAAGCACGGCTCAAGCCCACCAGTAAAAACAGCATCAAAGGCTGCGACACCCCCACAGAACGCGGCACGCCCCGAACCCCGATCACCGTGACCAGGCCTGCAAACACCACCCCATAAATGGCCGCAGCACGCGCCATGGCCGTGAAAGCGTTCATCCCGGCGTATCTGAAAATCGCGCGGTACAGACCATGCGAAATAAACAAGGGCAAAGCCAAACCCACCGACAGCGCCACCAACTGCCATGGCAAATCGGTCAGGGGCAATACGCGCTCCAGGCGCAAGCTCATGCCCGCCCATAGGGTGAACCAACACAACAAGGCGTCCAGCGACAAAGCCACCGCGCGCTTGAGCCAGCGTGGCCAATTCAGCAGCCAATTAGGGATATTTTTGAGTAGCATATTGAAAGCAACTAATTGCTTATTGATTCGATATTCAATAATTTAAAGAGCAGCCTATTCACATCCACGATGCGCCAGCCCCTGCTCAATCGGCCAGTTGAATGGCCAGAGAACCCATCAACACCCCCGTCACCGCCACAGTGACAAAGAGCGTCCAGGTTTTGTGTTGCCGCAACCACTTGATGGCCGACGCGGCCGTGAGCTTTTTAGCCCTGCGTTGCCGGGATGAATGCCGATTGCGGTCAGACTGATGTTTGGTTTTCATAAACAGTTGAATATCTGGTGCAAAACCGTTTGCACCCATTTCAGGCGTCAGGCCATTGGCCTGGATGCCTGGGTCATGACTTGCTCAATCACATGACAAGTCTTTTGAATTTCGTCCGCGGTCAGCGTCGGGTGCACCAGAAACATCAACGATGTCTCGCCCAACGCTTTGGCCACAGCCAGCCGAGGCTCTGGCCGCCAGCCGGTGCCGTCAAAAGCTTTCTCCAGATACACCTCAGAACAAGAGCCTTGATAACAAGGCACACCTTCGGCGTTTATAGCCTCAACGATCCGATCCCGAGTCCACCCCGGCGCCAACTGCTCGGGCTTCACATACACATAACACTTGTAATGCGCATGAACACACCGCTGACTGTCATAGCGAGCGCAGCGCGGCAATCCAGCCTCATATGTCATCCCGGGCTTGACCCGGGATCCATCTCCGCTGCATCCTGAACACCCAAACGCCGGCACCCTCAGCGCCTCAAACTTCCTGCAAGCCGCCCAAATGGCCTCGGCATTGCGCGTCCGTGAAGCCGTCCAAACGGCCATGCGCTTAAGTTGAATCCGCCCAATCACCGCCTGCATTTCCATCATGCGCCAATTGGTGCCAAAGCTCTCATGCACCCAACGGAAACCCGGCGGATGCTGACGCTCATAAACCGCCTCATAACTTTTGCCATGGTCCTTGTAAGACCACATGGCCCGCCAAAGCGATTCATCATGGGTGATGACCATGCCACCTTCACCACCGGTGGTCATGATCTTGTCCTGGCAAAAACTCCAGGCGCCCACATGGCCAATGCTGCCCACAGGACGCCCTTTGTACCGCGCACCATGCGCCTGCGCGCAATCTTCAATCACTTTGAAGCCATGCGCTTCAGACAAGGCCATGATCGGGTCCATGTCGCAAGGCCAACCGGCCAAATGCACGCAAATGACCGCTTTGGTTTTGGGCGTCAACACACGCAAGATTGTTTGGGCAGAAATGTTGCCCGAATCTGGCTCCACATCAGCAAACACGGGCGTCGCCCCCGCATTGACCACACAAGAAATAGACGCGATGAATGTACGCGGCGTGACGACGACCTCATCGCCCGGACCAATGCCCAATGCCTTGAGCGCAACATCCAAGGCCAAGGTGCCATTGGCCAAGGCCACGGCATAAGGCACATCGCACCACGCGGCAAATTCTTTTTCAAACTCGCGCGTTTCCAGACCCGTCCAATAGTTGACCTTGTTGGACATCACCACGCTGTGCACCGCGTCGGCTACTTCGAGTGAGAAACTGGGCCACGGGGAAAAAGCAGTATTCAACATGTTAATGGAATATTGTTTCAAGGATCAACTTAATATCACCCTTCAATGTTCTCTCATGATAATATTTCAAATTAATAGCAACCTTATCCGGCCAAATCACATTATTATTGTAATCAACAGGGTCTTCTTGACCCATTAAAATTTCCTCTTCATTCTTATATTTTATGGATGCAGGACCAGTAATACCCGGCCTTAGCTCCAATATTAGCCGATCATGACCATTTAAAAAATCAGCATATCCAGATACATCGGGCCTAGGCCCTACAAAACTCATATCCCCGATTAAAACATTAAATAATTGAGGCAATTCATCTATTTTAAACCTCCTAAGACATCTGCCCACCCTAGTAATACTACCCAAAGAAGTTACAGCAATACTGGATCTATTACCAGATTTGTCAACCAACATCGTCTTTAATTTTATCAATCTAAATGGCTTAGCATGACGCCCAATTCTTTCCTGAATAAAAAAACCATTACTCTTAGTTGATAAAGAGGCAACAAACCAACCAACAACGACAACCCAACCAAAAATTATTAGACCAAAAATTGCCAATAATAGATCGAATATTCTTTTTTTCATTAGCTACTCAACTTTATAAAATTTTCTTTATTTTTTTGATGTGAGTTTAATTACCGTGAACCAATTGCCGAGCAGGATTACCTGCCACCGTTACACCATCCGGAACATCCTTAAGGACATTTGAACCAATCCCTACGAGTGCACCTGCTCCAATCCGCTTTTGCTGGATGACATTAGAATTTGGTCCGATCCATGCTCCACGCCCTAAAACAACACCTCCGCTTAACTCAGCGCAGGCAACAACCATGGCGCCAACACCAATATGGACGTTGTGGGCAACATGTACATGGTCATCCACCTTGGCGTGATCTTCGATGACAGTGTTACCAAGCGTTCCACGACATACAGTGGTCAAACTACCAACTTCGACATGGTTGCCGATCGCAACAAAACCCAAATGCACAAGTCGTAGTGGGAGACCATCTTCATCCCGCTCAAAGCCAAAACCATCCTGTCCAATTACCGCACCTGACTTGATAACGCAATCAGTACCAATATGCGTCCCCTCGCCAATAAAGGCAAATGGCAGAACAAGGCTGCGGGCACCGATTTCAACACCTGGTGCAATAAATGCCTGTGGACTGACCTGAGCAGTTGGGTGAATAATTGGAGCTGCTATCGGTCGTAAAAATCCAACTTTTTTATCAATATGATCAAGTACCCGAGCAAATTCTAAACGCGGGTTGGCTGCAACCAAAACGCAAGGAGCTTTTTCAACCGCAGCTTCGTTCGCAATCAAGATCATACGATCTTGTACTGGCTGATCAGGGATGGTTTTTGCAAAACACAAGACACCATCCCCTCGCTCTGATAGCGGAGCTACACATTCAACTGAAAAGTCTATGCCTAATAAAGTCAAACCGCACCATTCAGCGATTTCGGATGCGGCTACTTTTCTCTTTAACTTATGACACATCTCACCACCTCGAATGATTCAGCATAACGTTTTCCGATCTGAACACCACGCGTCAATGCTAAACTTCGGATAAACTCAGCGCTTGCATAATCGCGATGTTTTTGTGATTCATATGTGCCTACGGCGCGAATTTTAGCCATAAGGTTTTCTTCAGATAAATCTACAAAACAGCTTGTTCGAAAGTCCAAATTGTTCCATGGCACCTCATAACCTAACATCGTGGTTCGCTTGAATGCGCGGAAACCTTCTTGCGCGATGATCTGGTGATCCTGGTGTGTGTCATTACCACTCGGCAAGAAGACCATATCCGGCTGATAGCGCCTATTCAGTTCAATCATTTTGTCAAGAATCGATTGCCGTAATCCAGGGAAATTTCGGACTTCAAAATCAAATACCAGGCAATCTTCATCAGCGATACCCAATGCAGCTGTAGCTTTGCGTACCTCGGTGCGAAGAATGTCACGGGGCAGATGCGGCAAGACCGATTGCTCAGCTGCTGAAAAAGCGACATAAACAGCACGCGCACCTTCTGCGACATACTTCGCAATCGTGCCACCACACCCAAACTCGCCATCATCAGTATGAGGCGCAAGGATTAAAATAGTTTTTTTTGATTTCATTTTCTTGGACTTATGCCCTTCACAGCTTCTAAAAAATTATTCGCCAAGACATCATATGTGTGGTGTGCCAATGCATAAATCCTGCCCTTTTCGCCCATTGCTCTGCGCAAGTTAGGCGATAAATAGGCCAATTCACAGATTGAATTGGCCAACGCTTGTGGATTTTCGGCTGGCACAGTCACGCCGCAACCAGCTTCAGCAACTGGGTCATTACTCGCCTCAATGGCATAAATAATTGGTACACGGGCCATCATGTAGTCGATCATTTTGTTAGGAGAAACTCCAAACCTGTAAATTGGATGCTTCGGCGCCCCAAGATAAACCATATCAACCAATGCCAACAGGGCAGCGATCTGTAGCTTTGGCACAGGTGCAAACATCTTCACATTGCATATCTCTTCAGTACGACATCGCGATGCTAAACGCTTTTGCTCATGCCCATCACCTACCAAAATGAAAGTAAGCTTTTCTTTGCGCAGTAGTGAAGCCGCATCCAGCAAATTGTCCAAAGCATTTGGTAATCCGTGCGAACCGGTATATGCAATAATCAAATGACCTTCTTGATGCGCTGAATCTATTGCTGCTCGGATATCTTCACGCACAGGAACTGTCGAACCATCTTTCCAATCATCTAAAGAGATGCCATTGGGCACGATCACCAAGCGTTCAGACGGCAACCCTTTTTGAACAGTATATGCCTCGATATTCGGCAACATAGAAACAACCAAATCAGCATCCCTGTAAGCCAAATTTTCGGCTGACTGACACAATCTAATAAATGGGTGTGATGGTGACATCCCACCAATTTCAATCGGAGAGAGTGGCCATAAATCATGTACCTCGAAGACCAGCTTGGCATTTGAGAGTTTGGCCAAACGCCTCGCGACCCAAATGTCCATTGGGTAAGTGCTTGAGGCAATCACTACATCAGGTCGGAAATCCTTGACAATTTGTTTCGCCTCGCAAAAGACACGCGCGAGAAATCCCCAAATATTTCGAACCCGTGAAAAACCATTCCCTTTGTATTCAGGTGTAAAAAACCATTGGTAATCAATACCATCAATCAATTCATGCCAACTTGTACTTGCCCCGGCAGTACGAAGTGGCTGATGTGCGCGCACATGCGAGTAGTCTGCCGCAAGCATCCTAATTTTATGTCCAAGCCGATACCATTCACGCGCCAAGTAATAGGATCGAAACTCCATACCGTACGCTGGCGCACCAGCATAATGATTCAAATAAAGTATATTCATTTAAAGCCAATTCAAAAATTATACGCCAACTCTAATCATTAAAACCACCAGCCAAAACTTTTACGCCCCAGAAAAAATTAATAATTTTACACATTACAAATTAAAATTTATTTAGCAGAGAACTATTTTATACAGTAAGCCTTAGATCACTTGTAAATTAATTCGTAAGCAATTGCATCTTTCTCCCAAGAATTTTCATCGATATAATTTAATATATTACTTCTTTTTGATTTTATCTCATCGCGATTCAACGAGTTAATCAACAAACACAATGAATTAACACTTGGTTTTATACTCCAACCCAAATTTTTACTTAAAATTATTTCCGACAAATACTCAAGATTTTCAGAAACCAACACACAACAACCGGCATACAAATATTCATAGAATTTGTTTGGCAGCGAATACCTATAACTCAAACAAAGATCTCCAACAATAAAATTCAAGCCGACATCCGCGCCCGATGTATATTTAATTATTTCCTTAGTCGAGACAGCTGGTAAATAGTGGATATTATTAAAAATTTTTGTGCAATCCATGATCACATCAACATCAGGTCCATACCCCATAAAAACTACGTGCCTATCTGGCATCGAAATTTTAAATGCATCCATCACCTCAAAAACACCTCTTGCCTTTGACAAAACCCCTTGATAAATAAATACAAGATCAGCTTCATTTATTTTCAATTTTTCGCGAAGAATATTTGAGCTATATTCAATATTTTTTTGAGGTATGTTACGAACAATTGCAACCTCATTCAATCGATATGTTTTTTTATACCACATAGCTATTGGCTCAGAAACTACAATAACCTGATCAACAAACTTAATTAGAAATTTTTCAATATATTTGCTTATTATTTTCGGCGCACCTCGAAGACCCACTCTTTCAGTTTCCAATTCATGAGGATCGTAAATTAAACACTCTACATCACCTAGTAACTTAAGTGCAACACCAACAACAAGAACATTCAAGCTATGAATGTTTAAATAATTAATTTTTTTGCATCTATATTCAACAAAGACTCTAACAGCAAACTCCATATACTTCAATAAGTCCACTAAAATTGACTTTTCAAACCTCATGAAATACAAAGAGAATATTTTAATTTTACGACCTTCACCAAGGTCATCATTAAATTCTGGTCCCTTCCTTGAAGTAGACGTAACAACAATATCAATTTCATGATTTAATTTTGATATCGCCTCAATCTCCTTCAGGATTCTACTGGAATTTTTTGTCTCGCCGCTATAAATGTGAATATTTAATTTCATGTTAATTTAATTTAATTTAAATTTCATAAAAGATTCTCAATAATCAAAATATGCCTGCATTATATTTAACATCCACTTTTCAAACAATTTACTTGACCACGATATCTTGAATGCAACCCCACAACAAATCCAATACCCATAAAGCTATAATCTTTTGATGAAATCAACGCCATAGACATGAATATTAAAAATATTAAATAAGTCATGAATTCAGGCAGCGCATTATTATTTCTCACACCTCTAATCACCCCCATCCACAACATAACAAATAACACCACATACGAACCAAATCCGATTATACCCAAATTAACCCAAGATGAAATGATGTTGTGTGGATAGGACCCCACACCACCCAATTCCACATACGAACCATAATCACCAAACAGTAGATTTTTATATATGGAATTCAAACCATAATCCATCAATCTAATTCTCTCTTCATTGCTTGTTGAAGTTCCCAATTCAAAAATTTGAGACATTCTAGATTCTGGAATATAATCATATAAATAAACAAATAAAACCCCAACCATACCCAAGAAGGCTATATCCAACAAAGCCTTATATGTCTTAAATGCATAAATAGCAACACAAACCATAACTGATATAGCGAACAACACAAACTCAGTTCTTGCTCCATTAAAAAAAAGCCCGATCAATGCGAACAACAAAACCACGTAAAATATTAGTACAGATTGCCAGTACACACTGATCAAAATCAATCCAGTAAAAAGCAGTGACCGCGCGAAACCTTGATATGTCGCAACATAGTCTGCAACATCACCAGCCTCTTGCTTTACATAAAATATCCCTAAGTCACCAATATTAAGAACCACAATACCAACCATAAGCACAAAACTAACGAGTATATATTTTGAATATTTCATCGCATTTAAATTCACCGCAATTAAATAACACACCGCATTGAATAAAACACCTGAAACACTCCATATAAAAATATTTTCATGCCACCCTCTTGGATTTCCATTAAAATAATTCAATGTGGATATTAATAAATTCCAAGATGATATAAAATAAAACAATATTGATGCGCCATTTATTTTTAACCCATTATTCACATGGTAAGAAATAACTAACGGGAAAAATGCCAGAACCGAAATAACCCCAAAAAATCCTCCAAGAAATGGCGAAATAATATTTCTCGCCACCATAAAATGGTAAAAGAAAAATCCTGGAAATAGCAACAAATAACTTATGACCCCAATTTTTTCAGCCGATCGCATATTAGTATCTTCACCTTAAAAAATTAGTACCCACTCAGAAGTCACTTGATATCCAAGTTGTAAAATTCAATAAACGCCACATTCTCCGCGCGTAATTTTCATTAAGCATCATGCCATCATTAATATCAATAATTAATTTCTTTTTATTAATGAAAGGCACGACTACATCTCTTTGCCTCCAGAACTCAGCATCTATTTTCGCACCGATTAACCAGTCATTCTCTGGTGTAGAAAACCCGATTTTATCTTTCCGTTCCAAAATTTCATCGGGCACGATGCCTCGCATTGCAGCCCTAAATACACGCTTTGACTCACCCTGCCTTGATATCAAATATTCTTCTGGCATAGAAAGCATCAATCTTGATAAATCAGTCGTCAAAAATGGCACACGGCTTTCAACTCCAAATCTCATCGAGTTGCGATCACCATGCCTCAATAAACTGGCAATACCGCGCCGTGACAAGGACAGCCCCAATTCATCAATCACGCGGCGCCCCTTGGTTTGAGTTTCGGGTCGGATGCGGGGTTTGTGCAATTGCACGCCACGCTCCTTCAAAGGGCCAGCATTGATCCAATCTGGCACAAGTTGCTTACCATCCAGCTTGCGCAATGCTTCATACAGGCCGCCGTTTGTGAGTTCAGAGGCTAGGTATTTGGCTGCAAGCATGCGACTTCGCCCAGGCCACTCTGCCCAGTTGCTCCAAAATGCCCAGGCATCCCTGATCTGCCCCGTCTCTAGCAGGCTGCGCAAACGCTGCCCGGGGTAGCCGATGTACCCAGCCAGCATTTCATCGGCGCCCTGCCCGTCAAGCGTGACGGTGATGCCGTTTTCATGGGCCATTTGGTACACGCGGTATTGGGCATAAATACTAGTGCTGCCAAACGGTTCGCCTTGTGTGCGGATCATGTCGTCCAGATCGCGAACCAACTCTTGCGGTGTCACGCGTACTTTGTGCGGTATGGCCCCAACGTGCGCGTTGACTCGGTCAACCCAATGCTCTTCATTCATGTCGCTGCGTTCGGCAATGAAGCTAAAGGTGTGTATGGGCAGATCGGGCTCCACATGGCGCATGGCACACACCACAGCAGACGAGTCAATACCGCCCGACAATGCAGCACCCAATGGCACATCGCTCCGCAGGTGCAAGCGAATGTTTTGCAAAAACTGCTCACGCACCTGCTCCACCGCGTCTTCAAACTTCCAGCCTTTTCGCTCATGTGTGGATGGGTGCCACCAGCGTTTTGGTGCAGTCAGCCCCCCTGTGTTGGTGTTGATTTGCAGCCAATGGCCAGACTCCAGGTGGTGCACTCCCTCATAAAAAGTGTCTGCCGTACTGTCGTAGTCACCATGCACCAAATAATCGTATGAGCGCTGCCAGTTGAGATCGGGTTTGCTTGGCAGCAGTTCCAGCAGGGCGGGCAGCTCTGAGGCAAAGGCAAACTGGCCATCAGCTGCTGAATAAAAGAAGGGTTTGATGCCAAATGCGTCCCGCACGCATGTAAGTGTGGCTTGTGTTTTGTCGAGCACGGCAAAGGCAAACATGCCCACCAGCCGCGGCAGGCAGTCCACGCCCCACTGCGCCCAAGCAGCCAGCAGCACCTCGGTGTCCGAGTCTGAATTAAAGCTGTGCCCTTTGGCCTGCAGCTCGGTGCGCAGCTCGCGGTAGTTGTAAACCTCGCCATTGAAAACGATGGCCCAGCGTCCATCGCGCGAGTGCATGGGCTGATGCCCTGCTGCACTCAGGTCGATGATGGACAAACGTGTATGGCCCAAGGCAACCGCTGCGCCGCCCAATGGGTAGAGCTGATAGCCATCGTCGTCCGGGCCACGGTGTTTGATTTTTTGAAGCGCCCGCAGCACCCGCTTGACTGCATGGTCAGGGTTTGACCACCAGCCCCCTGTGATTCCGCACATTTTTTATTCCGTTATTTTTTTGAGTCTGCTCTCTACCAACAGGTAGAGAACCAGGGCATAGACGGCATAGCCCAGTGTTTTGGCGACTGACAGCAGCAAACAAAACTCAATCAAGCTCAGCGCCAGCGGGTTGACCAACAAATAGCACCCAATCAACAGGCCCAAGGCAGTGATGTCATAGAACAACTTCCACTCCTGCGCTTGCAAAACCGGTAATGCGCGGCTAAGGGGGCTGATAACAAAGGCCGCATACAGCCACGGAGCAAGGCTGGCCGCAACGGGACCTGCAGGGGCCCAGCTTTGCCCAAACACGATGGGAAAAGCCAAAGGCAAAACGACAATGGTGACCGCCAAAGGAATTAAGCCAATGAGGCTCAGTTTTTTGAGCAACATGTAAAATACTCCGCGAGCACGTTGTGGATCTTTATCTCGGACCGCCTCGGCAAGTGACATCTGAAAAACGTCGGCCACTGCAGCGCCGATTTGCGCGTTAGGTACACTCAATACCATGCGTGCCAGGCCAAACCAGCCTGCAGCTTCTGCGCCGTACAGGCTCGCCACCATCGGCAGCGGAAGCGATGCGGCAAGGGCATCCATCCACGCCGAGGGAGTGTCAAGCATGGGGAATTTGACATATTTCAAGCTGGCTTGGCGCATCTGCGCGTAGCCAATTGATTGGGGTTTGCTTGCTGCAAAGTGCTGTTTTGTGGCTTGCATGAGCTTGTGCATGGAAGACAAAGCACCTGCCAACTCAGCAACAAACAGGCCCAATACGCCACCGCCAAAAACACCCAACCCCAACTTGGTCCCAGCCATTGCGCCCGCTCGGGTAACGGATGCTTGGCTGATCTGCGTGACAAGCCCCCCCCTCAACGCCCATGACCGGTAAATCATGAACAAGCCATAGCCCAATAAAATGGGAAAAGCAATAAGGGGGGCCCAAACTGGCAAGAGTTGGAACTCCAGGACATTGTTTTGCTGCAGCAGCCACAAAATCGGCACACCCAGCATGGACATCAAAAAAACCGTAGATGTGGCCAACCGATGAACGACATGTGACTCTGCATCATCAGTGGCGATCATCAATGCATGCTCGTAGCGCAGCGCAATGCTCGTGACCCAAAACCCAAAAAAAGAAAGGAACAAGGAGACTGTGCCAATTTCTGCTGGCGTGTAAAGCCGCGTGACCAATGGCAAGGTGCATATGCCGATCAGTTGGGCCACCGCCGTTCCACCGCTGAGCATGAGGATGCTGCGGTAAATAGGGTTTTGCGGTTTGAGCCTGCTCAGAAGACTTTGGAGGCGGGACACTGATAGTCGATTAAATGAGCAGAAACACAAGTGCCAATCGATCAGGGCAGATCTCAGGCACTTTGCACTGAAGTTGCAATTTGTTGGATGCTGGTTTTGTCCAGATACGGATGCATTGGCAAACTCATCACCCGCTGTGCAACCTCATCGCCCATGGGCAGCTTCACTGCTGCATCGGCCACGGCGGGTTGTTTGTTCAGCGGTATGGGGTAGTGCACGGCGGTCGGGATGCCCGCTTGTTTGAGTTGTTCTTGCAGGGTTTCGCGGTTAGGGACTTGGATGGTGTATTGGGCCCAGGCGCTGGTGTTGTGGGGTTCTAGGTAGGGGGTAACCACAGCCAATGAAGATGGATCCCCGCTTTCGCGGGGATGACATTCAAGGGGGCGTGGATGACATTCAATCGAGCGGAGATGACATTTGAGGAGTTCGTTGTAGGTGTCGGCTACGCGTTGGCGTTGCGCGAGTTCATCATCCAGCACGGTCAGTTTGGGCAAGAGGATGGCGGCTTGCAGGGTGTCCAGGCGGCTGTTCACGCCTACGCGGATGTGGTGATAGCGGCGGTCTTGACCATGGCGGGCGATCTGGCGCATGACTTTGGCCAGTTCGTCGTCGTTCGTGAAAATGGCCCCACCGTCGCCATAGCAGCCCAGAGGTTTGCTGGGGAAGAAGCTGGCACACGCAATCGTCGTCAGGTTGCAGCTTTTGCGGCCTTTGTAGGTGGCGCCAAAGCTTTGTGCGGCGTCTTCAATGACGGGAATGCCATGCTTGGCAGCAACGGCGTTGATGGCGTCAAAGTCGGCGCATTGGCCGTACAGGCTGACGGGGATGATGGCTTTGGTGCGCGGGGTGATAGCCGCTTCCAGCAGGGCCGGGTCCAGGTTGTAGGTGCGGGGGTCGATGTCCACATAAACCGGCTTGGCCCGCAGCAGGGCCACGGTCTCGGCCGTGGCGATGTACGTAAAGCCAGGGGTGATGACTTCGTCACCGGGGCCGATGCCCAGCGCCATTTGCGCAATCTGCAATGCGTCGGTGCCGTTGGCTACGGTGATGCAGTGCTTGGCCCCGGTGTAGGCCGCCAGCTTTTCTTCCAACTCGGCCACTTCGGGGCCCAAGATGTATTGGCCATGGTCCAGCACGCGCTGTATGCCTGCGTCGATCTCGGCCTTCAGGCGCTGGTATTGGCTTTTCAGGTCAATGAATTCCATAATGCTCAGCTCGTATGTTTTTGCAGAGTGTTGCCCTGTAAGGCGTACACATGGCCTGTATGTGCGCAAGTGGCTCGGCCTTGGCCCTGCAAAGGCAAGTCAAGTTGTTCACCAAACTCGCTCATCCAGCCGATTTGCTTGGCAGGCACCCCCACCATCAGGGCATAGGCCTGCACATCTTTATTGACCACGGCACCGGCCCCCACAAACGCAAACTCACCAATGGTCACACCGCAGACCACTGTGCAGTTGGCGCCCAGGGTGGCGCCTTTTTTAACGAGAGTGTTGCGGTATTCGTTTTTGCGCTCGATGAGGGCACGGGGGTTGTGCACGTTGGTGAACACCATGCTGGGGCCGCAAAACACGCCTTCTTCGAGTGTGACGTTGTCGTACACGCTGACGTTGTTTTGCACTTTGCAGCGGTCACCGATGGTGACTTGGTTGCCGACAAAGACGTTTTGGCCGAGGGACACGCCTTTGCCTATCCTGGCGCCGCCGCACACATGGACAAAGTGCCAGATGCGGGAGCCTTCGCCAATTTGGGCGCCTTCGTCAACGATGGCGGAGGGGTGGACGGTGTAGGACATATACAGATGACGGGGAGAGGATGGATCCCGGATCTAGTCCGGGATGACATTCAGGGGTGATGTTTCTTTTATCTGTCACCCCGGACTTGATCCGGGGTCCAGTTATTGGCATTCGCGTAGCGCACTTGAGGGGATGGATCCCGGGTCGGAGCCCGGGATGACATGGGGTGGTGGCCGGGATGACGCGAGGGGGTGGTTTATTTGCTGAGACCTGCGACGAAGGGGTGGACTTCGCCTTGTTCGCCTTTGACCACTTGGGCGGTGCGGATGACGTTGACGGTTTCGATGCAGTGGCGGGCATCGGCCAGGCCGTAGCCTCTGCCAGCCAGGATTTCGCTGTAGCTGGTGGTGTGCAGGTCGGTAAAGCTTTCGCTGAATTCGAGCTGTTCGCCGCTGATGTCGATGTTGCGGTAGGTGGTTTTTTTGCCTTGCACTTCGGCAGGCAGGTCGTTGGCGTCGATGGACAGGAACCAGCGCACGCGGGCGCGTTCGTACTCAAGGTAGCCTGCGGCTTTTTGGGTGTCTGCATAGTGCACCACGTTGCGCTGCAGTTTGCCAAAGATGAAGTGCAACATGTCGTAGAAGTGCACACCAATGTTGGTGGCCACACCGAAGGATTTGCGGTTATCGCCTTTCCAGCTTTCCATGTACCACTTGCCTCGGCTGGTGATGTAGGTCAGCTCGACATCAAATTTGGTGTCTGCAGGCGCTGCAGCCACTTTGTCGCGCAGCTTGAGGATGGCTTCGTGGTGGCGCAGTTGCAGGATGTTGTAAACACGCTTGCCGGTTTCTTTTTCGACCAGCGCCAGCTCGTCCATGAGTTCGGGCGTGGGGACCAGGGGCTTTTCGCAAATCACGTCGCAGCCCAGGCGCAGGCCAGCGGCGATGTGCGGGTGGTGCAGGTAGTTGGGCGAGCAAATGGCGACGTAATCCAGTTTGGTAGCCGCATTGCGCTTGGCTTGGTAGGCGAACTCCTGAAACCGTTCGAACTCTGTGAAGAATTCGCTTTGTGGAGAAATGCTGTCGATGATGCCGACCGAGTCGTTGATGTCGTAGGCCACGGACAGGTTGTGGCCCAGGTCTTTGATGGCCCGCATGTGACGGGGTGCGATGTAACCGGCTGCGCCGATGAGTGCGAAATTTTTCATGTTGTGTTGTGTCTCTGGGGCAGCGATTCAGAAGCGGAAGACTGTGAAGCCGGCTTGCGCCATGGCGTGACGGTCATAGAGGGTTTTCAGGTCTGCAGCAACAGGTTGGTGTTGCGTGGTGCAAAAGGTTTTGAGCACATCGGGCGTCAGTGAACGGAATTCTTTGTGTCCCACTGCCACGACCAGGCTGTCCACTGGGTTCTGGGCGCTGATGTCACCCAGCTCAATGCCGTATTCATGCTTGACCTCGGCTGCATCGGCCCATGGATCGGACACCACCACCGTTACACCCCAAGCTTGGAATTCTTTGACCAGGTCGGCTACTTTGCTGTTGCGAATGTCCGGGCAATTTTCTTTGAAGGTGATGCCCATGACGCCCACTTTGCTGCGGGCCACATCGATGCCGTTTTGCAGCATGCGCTTGATGACACTGCGTGCGGCATAACGTGCCATGTTGTCATTGATGCGGCGCCCCGCCAAAATGACTTGGGGGTTGTAGCCAACCTCTTCGGCTTTGTGTGTCAGGTAATACGGATCAACACCAATGCAATGACCACCCACCATGCCGGGGCGGAATGGCAAGAAATTCCATTTACTGCCAGCGGCCTCCAGCACCTCAAGGGTGTCAATGCCCAATCGCTCAAAGATCACCGACAACTCATTGACGAAAGCAATGTTGAGGTCACGTTGGCTGTTTTCGATCACTTTGGCGGCTTCGGCCACCTTGATGCTGCTGGCTTTCCAGGTGCCGGCTTTGATGATGCCGTTGTAGAGGGCATCCACCTCGTCAGCCACTTCGGGTGTGCTGCCACTGGTGATTTTGCGAATGGTGGTGAGCGTGTTGACTTTGTCGCCGGGGTTGATGCGCTCGGGGCTGTAGCCGCAATAGAAGCCCTGGACTGCCTCGTCGCTGGCGCCTCGCAATGACGCTTCTGAAATGAACTTCAGGCCACTGAACTTCTCGAGCACGGGCACACAGACTTCTTCAGTGGCACCAGGGTAAACGGTGGACTCATAGATGACGATGTCACCGGCCTTGAGCACTTTGCCCACGGTTTCGCTGGCCTTGATGAGCGGCGTCATGTCGGGGCGGTTGGCTTGGTCCACCGGGGTGGGCACAGTGACGATGAAAATTTGAGCCGCTTGCAGGTCGGCCGCGTTGGCGCTGTAAGTCAGTTGGGTGGCACTTTGCAGTTCTTCGGGGCTGCATTCCAGGGTGTGGTCTTGGCCAGATTGCAGCTCATTGATGCGGGTCTGGTTGATGTCAAATCCGAGCGTGGCGCGGTGTTTGCCAAATTCAACCGCCAGCGGCAAGCCGACATAGCCTAGGCCGATGATGGCGATGGTTTTGTTTTGCATAGGGAGTTCGGGGATGGATCCCGGATCAAGTCCGGGATGACATTCAGTTGAAGTCCGGGATGACATTCAGTTGAAATCCGAGATGACATTCAGTTGCTCAGAGTGCCGCTTAGTTTTTTGTCACCCCGGACGAAGATCCGGGGTCCAGTTCTTGCACTTCGCGAAGCGACACTTGCTTATTTGTCTTTGCCGTAGTTGTAAGACTGGTAGCGGTAACCGTAGCGCTTGTACTTGTAGCCGTAGCCGTAGCCGTAACCATACCCATAACGGCGCTTGCTGATGTCCAGGCCGTTGAAGATCACGCCTTTGACCGTTACGCCCGATTGCGACAGGCGTTTGGTGGCTTCTTGCACTTCGCCCAGCGACGACACATCGGCACGGGCCACCAGGAAGGTGGTGCCAGCCTGCGGTGCCAAGATGGCCGTATCCGATACCGCCAACACAGGCGGGGTGTCCACCAACACGATGTCGTATTGCGCAGACAGTGTCGTGAGCAGGTCTTGCGCAGTTGACGACATGAGCAGCTCTGCCGGGTTGGGCGGCATGGTGCCAGTGGAGATGAAGTCCAGGCTGGGCGCCACGTTGGCACGCAAAACTTGGCCCAGCGTTTGGCTGCCGGTGATCAGTTCGGACAAGCCCAGGCCGCGCTCCAGGCCAAAGAACTGGTTGATGTGGCCTTTGCGCATGTCGGCGTCGATCAGCAATACGCGTTTGCCTGCAGCGGCCAGCACGGCAGCAAAGTTGGCACTGGTGAACGACTTGCCAATGCCTGGGGTGGGGCCTGTGACCAGCACGATGTTGTTGGGCGCATCAAGCATGGCAAATTGCAGCGCCGTGCGCAGGCTGCGCAGGCTTTCGATGGCGGCTTCGTTGGGCTTGAGGCTGGCCAGCAGGTGGGTGCCGGGCTTTTTGGCTTTGGCGTCGGCGTCGATCTGCAGCTGCTCTTTGGAGTGCGGCACGGTGGCAAACACGTGCAGGCCCAGGTGCTGTTCGAGTTCGTCAGCGCTCTTGATGCCCGGGCGCATGCTGTTGCGCGCAAAGGCCAGGCCCAAACCGGCCAGCAAGCCCAGCACGGCCGACAAAGCCACCACCAGTGCGCGTTGGGGCTTGACGGGTTTTTCGGGCATGGCGGCCACGTCGACGATGCGCACGTTGCCCACTTTGCCTTCTTTGACCAGGCGCAGTTGCTGGAAGCTGTTGAGCAAGTTGGTGTAGAGCTGGTTGTCGACCTTGACGTCGCGTGTCAGGCGCAAGAGGTCTTGCTCGATGCCTGGCAGGGTTTTGGCCTTGCCTTCCATGCCGCGCAGTTGCGACTGGATGTCTCGGATGGTGCTGTCCATGGCCTGCATACTGGGGTGCTGGGCCGTGAAGCGGGTTTCGAGTTCTTTGCGCTTGGTTTGCAGGTCCAGCAGTTTGACTTTGAGGTCAACGCCTTCTTTGAGGTAGGTTTCGGCTTCTTTGTCGAGGTCGAAGGTGCCTTTTTGGGTGCGGAATTCGTTGAACTTGGCTTCAGAGGCTTCGAGCTGCTTCTTCAGTTGAGGCAACTGGGTGTTCAAAAAGGTGAGGGATTTTTCGGCTTCGGCAGCTTTGCGTTCGGTGTTTTGGCGGACGTAGAGCGAGCCAACTTCGTTCAGAATTTTGGTGATGCGTTCGGGGCTGACGCCCTCCAGTGTGCTGCGCAGCACGCCAGACTGTTTGCCTTGCTCGGCGATCTTCATTTCCTTTTGCAGCTGCTCGGTGACGGCCAGGTGCGAGCGGCGGATGATGTAGAACTCTGCACCGGGTTTACCCACTGCACTGGCCACCTGCAGTTGGCCTGGGCGGCCCATGTAGGAGAAGTTCAGGGGTTCCTCAAACCGGGCTTGGCCGAGTTTGTCGCCATCGGGCGAGATCAACTCGTAGCCCTTGTCGGTCAACACCACCGAGAAGCGCTCGCCCTCTTGCGAGGGATGAACGGTGAAGTTGCCAATGCGGATGGATTCGTTGCCGCGCACATAGCCGCTCAGACCCAAAAAGCCGGGGGTTGAGGGCTGTGTTTTGCCTCGGGCCAGCCAGCGGCCAATCACAGGCAGGTATTTGGGGGTGACCGTCAGGTCGAGCTGGAGGTTGCTGACGGCCTGGCCCACGACCAGACGGGAGCGGAGGATTTCGATCTCGGCAGTGGCTTGGGACTTGATGTCGAACAGGCTGCCCGCCTCGCCCATGAGCGCGCCCATGGGGTTGCCTTTGGAGTCTTCGACCTGGATGAGGGTGTTGGCCTCATAAACAGGTGTGGCCATGAGGGCATAGCCCCCACCGATGAGCATCACGGCGGCCATGACGGCGGCGATGAGGTTCTTCTGGTCAAGTACAACGTCGAGCAAGTCGAGCAGGTTGATGCTGTCGTCGTCTTCGCCCATGGACATGGTGGGCTGCTGCGTGGCTTGTGCGCTGGGGTTCGGAAAATTCATGGTCAGCTGAGTTGGCGAATGCGTGTGAGCCAGTCGGCAACGCCTTGGGCGATGCCTTGGTAGGCGGTGTCAAAAGCTTCGCGGGGCTTTCGGTAGGGGTCTTCAATTTCGAATCCGCCAAACTGACCCAAGCGGAAGACTTTGCCGCGCACTTGGGGGTAGAGCTGTTCGATTTGTGATTTGTGGATTTGCTCCATCACCAGGATCAGCTCGGCCTGTTGGCACATGATGCTGGTGACTTGCTGGGCGCGGTGGGCGGAGAGGTCCAGGCCCTGCTCTTGGGCGATTTGCACCGATGTGGGGTCAGCCGGTGAACCGACCAGGGCTCCCAGACCTGCAGACCAGACATTGTGCGTGGGCAGCTCGCGGGCCAGCAGCACTTGGGCCAGCGGGCTGCGGCAGATGTTGCCAATGCACAAGGTCAGGATGTGTTGCATGCGGTCAGTTGCCTGTTGCTGTGCGAGTGGTGGTCACGGCCTGGGCACTGGGCAGGATCAGGCTGATGACGCGGTTCCAGCGGACCAGCGGTACGGGGTCAACATAGACCACGTCGCGTGCCTGCAATTCAAAGCCTTCGGCCAAGGCATAAGCCAGGGGCGATTTGGCATCGAGGTGATAGATCTCGGGCAGGTCAGGATTGATGGTGCGCACCACAAAAATCTGGCGTGGATCGGCCGAGTTGGGGTTGACGCCACCGGCTTCGCCGAGGGCTTCGTTGAGCGTGAGGCGACCGTTGCGCAGGTTTTGCGTCATGGGGCGCAGCACTTCGCCAAGCACAAAGACTTTGGCATCTTCGCGGCCCATGACGCGAACCAGGTCGCCACTGCCGAGCAAGATGCTGGTGGGGTTGATGCCGTTGGCCGTGAGCTGGGGCAGGTTGATGGTGGTGGTGGCACCGTTGCGGGTGATGGCAATGGCGGCACGGTCTGCCAGCGGGGTGAAACCGCCTGCGCGGCCAATGGCTTCGGGCAAGGTCATGGGGATGTCGTTGACGGCTTGCAGACCGGGGGTGCGGACTTCACCATCGATGTAGACACGGCCGCTGCGGTAGGACTGGATGCGCAAAGTCACTTGAGGGTCTTTGATGACTTTGGCCAAGGTTTTGGTCAGCAGGTCACGCGCTTGGTATTCGGTCAGGCCTGCGAGCTTGATGGTGCCAACGTAAGGAAACTGGATCAGGCCTTCGGAGCTGACGTTGTAGCCGTTGCCCACAGACGAGGCTGTGGCGGCGGCATCGCTGCCCACAGTGGCCACCGTACCGGCAGGTGCGATGACCAGCTCCGGGTGGTCCCAGACGACGATGTTGAGGATGTCGCCTGCGCCAATGATGTAGGGCTTGGCAGTGCCGAAAAGTTTTTTGACTTCGGCAGGGACTTCATCTTTGCGGCTGGCACGTTGTTGGCGCAGCAGGTCTGGCGTGATGCTGAGCAGCGCACCGGGGGGCGGTGTATCGCTTTGAGCGCGGCGGTCAGTCGTGGTTGACCATGAAGGGTCTTCAAAGCTGGTGCTTTTGCCAGTGTAGAAGCCGGGCGCATAGGCGCAGCCACTGACGACAAACGTCGCAAGCCATGGCAATAAACGGTAGGAAATCAGGTTCATGTGACGCAAACAAACAAAGCAACAACCAAAGGAATATAGGCGATGGCCGTGACCGGTCTTTGAGAGTCGGACAGGCTACCGCAGTGCACGTGAATTTGCCGATGCAAAAACGGGCACAAAAACAGCGCCTTACGAGGGCGCTGCCGCTTCCTCATGTCTACCTTCTAACGGGTATTATTCTTTTCAAATTTAAATAATGAAAATTAAGACACTTTTAGCGAATTAAGCAAATCAAACAAAGTCGATGTTTCGCATCAAAAAACCAGCCCCAAACCCACCGACAAAATGCCATAACGCCGGTTGAAGCGCTGCGAGGTCAAGCTGTTGTAGAGGAAGGGGATTTCGGTGAGGAACTGGTTGCTCATGACCTGGCCACGGGTGAACAGCGCGACGCTGGGTGTGACCTTGTAGGCCACCTCGCCCACCACGGTCTGGTTGAGGTTGTAGGGGGTCTTGCTTTTGCTGAGGATCACGTCATCGACCGCTGTGCGCTGGATGTTTTGCAGCGCATAACCACCGCGCCAAAGCCAGGAGCCCGAGGCATAGGCCAGGTTGACGCCAGCCTGGGCCATGCGGGTGCTGTAGTCGATGGATTGCAGCTCGGTGTTGAGCTTGAACATGTTGGCGGCAAGGTCGAACAGGGCGTTGTCAAAGTGGCCGTTGCTGTAGGTGGTGGTGACGTTGCCCAGCACAGGCACCTGGCTGGCCGAGGCAGTGATGCTACCGACCGAAACCTTGCCCTGCCCTGCCCCTGCAAAGGCAGACAAATTGACCGGGCCCAAGGCCCAGGAGCCGATCAGGTCGGCCTGAAACGCATGGTCTTTGGCGTCGTTGACGCTCAAGCGGTCGACACAACCCGCACTGCCAGAGCATGTCAGCGGCCCCAGCGCCGTGGGGCTGGACTTGACCACCTGCTGCGCATGGTTGCCCCATGCCGACACGCGCACGGCGGCGGCAGGGCCGCTGGCTTGTGCCGCCAAAAACTGCCACTGCGCGCCGAGGCGCCAGGAGTCGATTTGGGGTTGCTCTGAGCCGTTGGTGATTTTGCGGCGCTGCAGTGCGCCATCGATCCACACATCAGGGCGCAGGCTCAGGCCACCACGGAGGGTGCCGCCTTGGTAGTCGCCGGTGTTCTCTCCGGCGACAGGGTCGACGTTGTTTTGCCTGAACACTTCGAGCGAGCGGTTCATGTGGTCAGCGCCGAACTCGATCATGCCTTGGCCGTATCGCGCCTGGGGGTTGGCTTCAAGAAAGGCGTCCAGCGGGGCTGCGCACACGGCGCTGGCCACGCAGGACAGGATGCCGAGCGCACATGCCCGGAACAAACGGTCACTGAAGATGATTTTCACGTTGAAATTTTGGAAGGCAATGGGCTTGAACACGCCATGTTCAAACCAGATAAAGATTGACGTGCTGCGCACCCGACAAAGCGCCTTGGGCGTCTTCGGCCCAGAGGGTGACTTCAACGTGGTTCAGCGATTGAGGTGTTTGACCGGCAGGCGCGGTGAAAGCCAGGCTGCTCAACTGCGCTTGCGTGACATGTCCGACCAAACCTGTGAGTGCGGTGCCGTTGACGCTGAACTGACCCACGTTGGCTTGGCTGATGTAGAGGCCTGACAGGTCGCTGCTGCCGAGGTGCTGCAGGTCGCTCAAGTCCAGTTGATGGTTGCCGTTCACGTCGCGCAAGGCCGCAGTGGCGGTATGAACGTCGGAGCCGACTTTGAGCAGCACTTCGATGTCTTGCAGAGCGGTGCCGTTAGCACTGGTCAGGCCCAGGCTGGTGGGCAAATGCAAGTCCACCGACACGGTGCTGTCGCTGGAGAGCATGGCTTTGCTAACCAGGGTGATCAAGGGGGCTGCAGAGATCTGGCCTTGCGACAGGTCGTGCACCAGATCGGTTGCGCTGTAGCCCGCGCCAAACAGGGGGCTGAGGTCGAACAAGTGGTTGAGCGCCTCAAGGTTGACCCCTTGGGTGTCGATCAAGGTTTTGACGTGCGTGATCAAGCTGGAGACGGTCGCACCGTCTGCGCCCAAGAGCGTGGTGAATGCCGAGGCCACGGCCTGCAGGTTGGTCAGGTTGTGGGCCAGGTCGGCCACAGGCATGGCGCTCACGCTGTCTGGGAGGCTGATGTTCTTGTGCAGCGCATCGAGCACACCACCCAATGTGGCCGTGGGGTAGGTGGTCTCGATGATGTGCAGAATTTGCGGCAGCGTGCTGTCGCCCAATGCCCCGACGACGCGGTTGACCAATGACACGAAGTCATTGGGCATGTCGGGCAGATTGAACAGCTCTGCCGCGAGATGCAGGCTTTGATTGAGCGTGATGCCCGCAAAAGCTTCGGGCAAGTCGACCATAGCCTTCAAGCGCTCAATCAGCGTAGCGACATGCGCGTCGCTCACCGATGGGATGTTGGTCACAAGCACCCGGGCCAGTGTCACGATGTCGCCCACGGTTTTGTTGGCGAACGCGCCTGCCAGAACACCGCCAGCCAGTGGCAGCAGGTCGGTGACGTTCAGTGCGCCCAGGCTGAGCGTGTTGTCTGTGGCCTTGAGCAGCAGGTGATCGAGCTTGATGCTCAGGCTGGGCGTTGCGTTGATGCCCTCCACCAAGGTGAAGCTGTCGCTGTCGAGGTTGTTGACGGTGATGTCGCCAATCTGGATGCCGGCAGCGCTCAAGTGCAGGTTGACCGGGCCTTGAGGCACGACCAAGTGCACGCCATGGGCATCGCGCACCAACTCAATGGGTGCATCAAACGCAGCGGTGATGTGCTGGCCCGCAATCAGGCTGCTTTGCACGTCGAGTGTGACGCCAATGGTTTGTGGGCCTTGGGGCAGCTTCAGGGCATCGAGGTTTTGCAGGTCGAACTGCAGCTCGGGTGTGGTGCCTTGGGTGGCGCTGTTGCCGTCGAGCAGGTTTTTGAGGTTGACGCTGTCCAGTCCTGCGCCTTTGGCGGCCAGGTCGAAGGTGATTTTGGAGCCCGTGACGACGCCTTGGACGCCGGTGAGGTGCGTTGCATCCGACACGGTCAGGATGTCGCTGGTCAGCGACAAGTGGGTGAGCGCGTTGTGGAGCGTGATGACGAGCTGGCCGCTGTCGGTCAGGCTGCCGTTTTTGGCGGCGTAGTTGAAGACCTCGGTCTGGCTGCTGCCGTCGGCATTGACGGGCACAGCCCGGTTGACGGTGTAGGTGTAGCTGCCGTTGCTGGCCACGCGCAGTTCACCGTAGGTGCCTTGCAGCACCAGCACGCCGTTGCTGGTGCTGCTGGTGTGGCCGCCTTGGCTGAGGCTGGTGACTTCAACTGTGCCGCCGCTGACCACGTCGTTGCTCGCCAGGTTGCCGCTTTTGGATGGCCATTGGTAAGGGGTCTTTTGCACGACCAACGTGTCGTCCACCGCGACCAGCAAAGACTGGTTGGGCGGGGTCACGACGAGCTGCTGGACCGAGGCTTTGGCTGCTTCCACTTGCGTGGCGACCGTGGCGCTGAAGTTGCTGGCCGATGCGGCGTTGAAGGTGGTGGTCGAGCCTGGCGCTGCGGCGGCTTTGACGAGCGCGGTCAAGTCGTCGGCGACCAATTGGGCGGCGACCACGGTGGTCAAGGTGCCCAGGGCGCTGGCCAGGTTGACGTTGCTGCCAGCGTTGGCCACGGCGGTCTGGATGGCGGTGTTGACGGCCACCAGCGCGGTGGAAGCCGCCGCGAGTGTGTTGTTGAGCGCGGTCAATGCGCTGCCGCTGATGCCCGAACTGGCTGCGGCCGATTGCAAGGTGGCGGTCAGCACGGCGGCATCGGTCAGTAGATTGCCCGACCTGGCGGTGCTGGCCTGGCTGACCAAGCTGGTCGCAACCGATGAGACGATGGCGCCGACCGACAAGGTGCTGCCACCGGACTGGAGTGTGGACACGGCCATGGTCATCAAGCTGGCGACCTGGATGGACGCGGCCTGAATGGCCAGCGCGGCGGCGGCATTGCCACCCGAAGCCATGGCGGCCAAGGGGTCGAAATTGGCCAGATCCACGTTGGCGTCGATGCCCAATGCGGCTTTGAGCGAGGCCAGTGTGGCGGCGGCGTTGGGGCCGTTGCCCACGGCGACCACCAACGTGGTCAAGGGGTTGATGACGGTGGCGCCTTCGGGGGCGGACAGCACGCCGTCAAACACTTTGCCGGTGGAGATGTCGGTACTGGGGCCAGAGGGCTCATTGGTCAACACCGCGCGCAAGGCGTTGGTGAGACCCGTGACGCGGATGGTGCCTGTGCCGTTGGTGAGGCCCGAGAAGGCGCCATTGGCATCGGTGAAGGTGTAGGGCTCGCCGGCATCCCAGGTTTGGTTGCCGTTGGTGTCGCGCCAGACCAGCGCGTTGGACAGGTAGCCGTCAATCGCATGACCGCCGGAGCTGCCGGGATCGACTGGGCCTGGTGGTACGGGACTTGGTGGTGGCGTGGTGCCCGCCACGGCATCAGGCTGTTGATGGACCAACACCAGCGCGCCACCAAATGCCAACAAGGGTTTGAAGACTTCGGGGTTGATTTGCTGAACCCAGGCTTGGACGGATTGACCCAGGCTGGCGATGGATGTTGCGGCACTGTCCAGCAGCGCGGGAATGGTGCTGCCACCCACGGCTGCAGATGACGAGACTGCGGCTGTAGCGTTGGATGAAGGCGGTGCACTTTCTGTGAGCGCTGCCGCGGGTGCAGAGGGCTCTGCCGGAACGTCTTGAACACGTGCTGGCACAAGCGCTTGAGCATTCAATGGATCGGAGACAGCCGCTTGAGCCAGCTGCTCAACAGGCACTTGTTGCGCCCCGCCCTTGACTTGCAGAGACCCTGACGATTGGCCCCTGTGTTTCTTCGCCTTCACGATTTTTGACATGCCCACACCCTTGTTAACTTATGAGAGGCGCCTGCAAAATGTTAAAAACATCAGCAACGCCATTGCATTACATTCTATAACATAGGTCGGATTTTGTCGTTTTTCTTTATTTCAATGATTATTTCTTCTAAATTTTAAAAACAGTCAATATCAATACACCAACTTGCAGGTGGTTTTTTGCAGGTCGGTGGTTTAGCCCCGACATGCATTGCTTGGCTTAACGTTCGCCCAAGGACTGGCTGAAGGTCTTGACGATGGGCTTGGTCAGGTATTGGAAGACCGAGCGTTGTCCGGTTTTGACTTCGATGGTGGCGGTCATGCCGGGCTGGATTTCGAGCTTTTCGTGCGGGCGTCCGCTGAACTGACGGCCCGTGGTGCGCACCTGGGCGCGGTAGTACGGTTGCTCGCCCTGGCGCAGGTCTTCACTCAAGGTGTCGGCGCTGATGTAGGTGAGCTTGCCTGACAGCTCGCCGTAGACGGTGTAGTCGTAGGCGTCGATCTTCACGCGCACGTCTTGGCCAGGCTTGAGGAAGGCGATGTCGGTGGGCGAGACTTTGGCCTGGATGATCAAGTCGTCTTCGAGGGGCACGATTTGCATGACTTCTTCACCGGGGCGGATCACGCCGCCCAGGGTAGTGATGCGCACGTTTTTAACGACGCCATGCACCGGGGCGCGCAGCTCGGTCAGCTCAAGCTGGCTTTTGCGTTGAGCCAGGTTTTGCTGAACGCCGGCCAAGTCTTCCTGGGCTTTGCCCAGTTCGGTTTGGGCGTCTTGGAAGTATTTGTTGCGCTTGTTGGTGACTTGCGATTTGAGTTCGGCCACCTGGCGTTGCAGGCGCAGGATGTCGGTCTGGCTGACGTCGCCGGTTTTGAGCAGCGGCCGGGTCATGGCCAGTTCTTTGTCGACCAGATCGATCATGCCGTCCAAGGCTACGATGTCTTCGCGGATGGCGGCCTGACGCTTCTTGAAGAGCATGAGTTGGCTCTCTTTGAATTCGGGGTAGTTTTTGAGTTCAGGTGGAAACTTCAGATCGGTCCCCAGCACTTCGGCTTGCAGCCGGGCCACGGTGGCGGCCAGGCCTGCGGCTTTGGCACGGGCTTCGAGGTAGCTGGTTTCAAAACGGACTCTTTCAAACTGGAGCAGGACCTGACCGGCTTCGACCGTGTCGCCTTCCTTGACCAGCAAGTCAGAGATGGTGCCGCCTTCTTGCGACTGGATGATTTGCGTTTTGGAGCTGGCGATGACCGAGCCGGGGGCGCGGGTGATCTGGTCCAGATGCGCCCAGAGCGACCACAGCACAAAGATGAGCAAGGTGATGAAGGTGATCCAGACGGTGAGGCGCAAGCCACCGACCTTGAACGGTGCGGCAGGTGCGAAACGCGGATTGATCGCGGCGGTGCGGTGTTTGAATACCCAGAACAGGTTCATGCTTTGGCCTCGGCGGGGGCAGATGGGTTGGCTTCAGTTGCGGTGGGTGCAGCAGCACCGCGCAGACGGGCCAGGACTTGGTCACGTGGGCCGTCGAGCACGACGCGACCTTTGTCGAGAACGATCACACGGTTGACGTAGGCCAACAGCGCGGGCTTGTGGGTCACGACCACCAGCAAGGACTCGGGCGCGAGTTCATTGAAGAGGTGGTGCATGACGCGGTTTTCGAGCTGCGCGTCCATGGAGGCGGTGGGTTCGTCGAGCAGCATGATGCTCGGTTGTTGCAACAACATGCGGGTCAAGCCCACCAGCTGGCGTTGACCGCCCGAGAGGCCTTTGCCGCCTTCGGAGATTTCGAGCTCCATGCCTTTGGGGTGGCCCTGGATGACCAGGTCCAGACCGGTCATGGCGGCGGCGCGCAGGATCTGGCTGTCGCTGGGCGATGGCATGCCGAGCGTGAGGTTTTCACGCAGAGTGCCCTGGAACAGGCGCACGTCTTGCGGCAGATAGCCCATGTGTTCGCGGACAAACTCGGGGGCGAGTTGGGTCACATCGACGTTGTCCAGAAACACTCTGCCGGCGCTGGGTTTGTACAGGCCCGACAAGATCTTGATGAGGGTGGATTTGCCGGAGCCCACCGCGCCCAGGATGGCCACGCGTTCACCCGGCGCAAAGCCCAGTGCGGCCACTTCGAGGATGGGGTGTTTTTCGCTGTAGGCGAAGCCGACTTTTTCGAGGCGGACCTGGCCCTGGCAGCTTTGCGGCACAACCAGGCGGGTGGCGGGGTCACGGTCGCTGGGCATGGCCATGATGCCGTCCAGGCCTTTGAGCGCGATTTGCGCGTGCTTCCATTGCACGATGAGACCGGGGAACTGCGCCAGCGGCGACAAAGCGCGCCCGCTGATGATGGTGCAGGCAATCAGCCCGCCCATGGTGAGGTCGCCGATGGTGATGATGTACGCCCCCATGGTGACCATGCCCACGTAGGTGATTTGCTGCATGACTTGCGTGATGTTGGTCGACAGGGTCGACAGAGCACGCATGTGCAACTCGCCTTGGGCGATGGTGGCGGTCAGGTGGCGCCAGCGGTCGAGTTGTTTCCATTCGCCATTGGCGGCTTTGATGGATTCGATGCCGTCGATGGCTTCGATCAGCAAACCGTTTTTGCGGTTGGATTCGGCCATGTGCAGGCCGGTGTATTTTTCGATCGGCTTGCGAAACGACAGGCCCACCAAAATGGCCAGCGGCACCATGATCAGAGGGACCAGCGCCACTTGCCAAGAGATCATGGCGATGACGATCACAAACAGCAAGGCAAACGGGGCGTCGGCCAGGATGAACAAGGTGGACGAAGTGAGGAAGCCGCGCACGGATTCGAAGTGGCGGATTTGCGAGGCGAAGGTGCCCACGGTGCGAGGGCGTGCATCCATGCGGATGTCGAGCGCCTTGCCAAAGAAGACGGCAGACAGCTCCTGGTCGATGGCTTTGCAGGCGCGCTCTACCATGTGGGCACGCACTTGTTTGATGAGCAGCTCCAGCGCAATGGAGATCAACACGCCAATGGTGAGCACCAACAGTGTGGAGTAGCCCTTGCTGGGGACCACGCGGTCATAGACCTGCATGGAGTACATGGCCGCCAGCAGCCCGATGAAGCTGATGATGAAGGTGGCAAAGACCGCGTCCATGAAGGACGAACGGTAACGGCTGAGCGCAAACACGAACCACTCGCCTGCGGTGCGCGGGCCGGTGTGTGCTTCAGCATCTTGCACCGAGGTCACGTGCAGGGCCAGGATGTGACCTTTTTCCAGCGCCAGCAAGCTGATCTCGCCCACGTGGCCTTGGTGGTCTTCGGTGGTGCAACCGCCGTGGCCGAGCTTGCCGCGCAGCATGAGCACTTGCGAGCCGTCTTCGGCCACCCAGACCAGCGGGAACTGGCCTTTGCTCAGTTGCAAGGCAGCGACTTCACCGATGGCCGCCGAGGCGAAGTGCACACTCCACAACTCGATGGCGCGGTGTTTGCGGCTGAGGCTGGCCACATCGACGCCGTCGGCGGTTTTGTCGACCATGCCAAAACGGTAAGCAGGCACTGAGTGCCCTTGCAAGGCCGCCAGGCGTGAGAGCAAGGCCGCCAGTTCGGGGTCTTGCTGGTAGCTTTGGGGCTGCGCATTGCCCAGGGGGCGGATGGGAGAGGACGTGTCAGTCATGGAGCGCCGTGAGTTGTTGTGCGCTGATGTCGCCGGTCATGATCATCAGTCGAACTTTGGAGAGTTGGTAGCCGAAGCGGGTGTCGGCATCGCTGTAGAGGGCCTGGGTTTTTTCGCGCTGGGCGTTGAGCACGTCCAGCCAGTTTTTGCGACCCACCTGGTATTGGCGCAAATACGATTCAACGACTTCGGTGGTGCCTTCCAGCAGGGCCTTGGACGGCTCCAGCTGCGCCTCCAGAGCTTCCAGCTCGGAGAGCGCCGCATTGACTTGCGAGGTCAGGTTGCGCTCAAGGGTTTCGAGCTCTTGCTGCGAGGCTTCTTTGCGCGAGACCGCAGCCTGCACGCCGGCTCGGGCGCTCAGGCCTGCGCCTGACTGAAACTCGAGGCCGAAATAACCTTTGTTGCGGTCGTAGCCTGCAGGCACCATGCCGCCCCATGTGTGCTGAAAACCGGCGACCACGGACGGCAAAACCTGGGCCTTGCTGACATTGATCTGCGCTTCAGCGCTTTCAATTTGCGACTGCAGGCGTTTGCGCTGGGCCGAGTTGGCGATGGTGCGCTCCAACATCACACTCTCAGAAGGGCGTGTGAACAGAATGTCGGCAGGCGCCTTCAAGGCCCCGTTCAGTGGGGTCGTCCATTGCGCCAAAGTCGTCAAGGAGGCATCGAGCTGTTTTTTGATCTGGATGCGTTCGCTAACGGCTTGCTGCAGGCGGGCTTGGGCCAACGTGGTGTCGGCCGGCGGGCTGATCTCGGCTTCGGATCGGCGTTTGATCAAGGCCACCAGACGTTCGTGCTCGGCCACGTTGAGGATCGCGCTTTGCAGGCGCTGCTCCAGGCGCAACGCCTCAAAGAAGGCCGTAGCCACTTGCGACAAAGCATTGAATTGGGCTTCATGGATGCCCGCCTCTGCCGCACGCAAATTGGCCTCGGACAACTCAATGCGCGACGTGAGCTTGCCGCCAGTCCACAGCGGTTGCTCCACCTTGGCCAGGCTTTGGGTGAGGTTGGAGTCTGAGCGCAGCTGAGAACTCACTGTAGGAAAGCGCCCCCACTGTGCCGACTCGACATCAAAACCGGCTGCTTGCGCCTGGTTGCGGGCTTGCAAAACGCTGGGGTGTTTTTCTGAGGCCAGCTCAAACAATTGCGTGAGGGTGTAGTCGGTCGCATGGGCCGAAAAACTGAACGCAGCCAAGACGCCAAACACCAGCGCCATGGGGCGGATCATGCTGCAAAGACGCTTGCAACGATGGAGTGCCATGGTGATCATCAACGGGTCTCTCAATTCATCTCGAAAAAAGGGGCGTATCGTGCGCCATGGCTTATCACCATCTTTCGATTATCCCCCATGCAAGGGCAGGGAGACATCCAACAAAATGCGATAAATCCTACTCAAAAATAGATGCTAAAAGGCACCTGCGAAATTAGCGGAAGTAATAGTTCACACCCACAGCGAAATTCTTGTTCTCGCGCTTGATACCGTCATCGGTACTGCTGTCTCGGGAAAGAAGACCAGTCAGGCTGAAATTTTTATCCAACTTGTATTCAGCCCCCACGCCCACATTGGGTCGGTAAGACGGCCATGCACCGACCACAGCCAAGCGTGCAAACACCAGCACATCGCCAAAAACTTGACCAGCCTTCACGCCCAGACCGAAGTCACTTTGTGTTGCGGCTGTTTTATGCAAGTCGACAAAGCCCTCCAGGCCCACCAGCATGCCGTTGTACACGGTGGTTTGGCCGAGCAGCAGGCCTGGGTAACCGCTGGCGTGATGGTGGTTTTTGCCACTAACGAGGGTTTCGCTGGATTGGTTTCGACCCATTTGGGCGCCTGCATAGATACCAACGAAATCGGCCTCGGTCACTTGTTGAGCGAATGCCGAAGAAGCCAGGACCACGGCGGTCAGAATTGCAATTTTTTTCATGAATCGTGCTGAATAAGTAAGTGGCGGATGAAGCTGCAAATGAGCGCCCTGTTTGATCTGCCGTTTAAAACAAGGCCTGCGAAGTTACCACCTAAAATAAATATAAAAGTACTCTTTTACACGAAATTACAGATTTAATAAAATTAATTTTTGATACTTTTGCCAAGCAAAGCATCAAAACAATGACCACCCAAGCCAGGGGGTCTGCGGTAAATTTCCTCTCGACAAGCCAAACCTTGGCGCTATGATTGACGTTTACGTAAACGTAAACGTAAAGGGCAATTTACCCGCCCTTCTCGGCCCGGAGACCACCATGACCGACCTTTCCGCAGAATTTCAAGCTTTGGCCAATTACCGCCCTACCAATAAAGTGCGTTTTGTGACGGCGGCCAGCCTGTTTGACGGACACGATGCCGCCATCAACATCATGCGACGCATCTTGCAGAGCATGGGCGCCGAGGTGATTCACCTGGGCCACAACCGCTCGGTGGACGAGGTGGTGACCGCCGCGCTGCAAGAAGACGCGCAGGGCATCGCGATCAGCTCTTACCAGGGCGGTCACAACGAATACTTCAGCTACATGGTGGATTTGCTCCAGTCCCGTGGCGGTGAGCACATCCAGGTGTTTGGCGGCGGCGGCGGCGTGATCGTGCCGGCCGAGATCCGCGCCTTGGCCGAGCGCGGCGTGCGCATTTACAGCCCCGAAGACGGCCAGAAGATGGGCCTGGCCGGGATGATCGGCGAGATGGTGATGCGTTGCGACAAAGACGTGAGCCCGCTGGCCCCCAAGGACGTGGCCGCCATTCAGGGCCATGGCGAAATGAACTGGCGCGCTCTGGCCCAACTGATCACCGCGCTTGAGAACGACAAGGCCGACGCCAGCGTGGTGGCGGCTGTGCGCGAGCAAGCGGCCAAAACCAGCGTGCCAGTGCTGGGCATCACCGGCACGGGTGGTGCAGGCAAGTCTTCGCTGACCGACGAGTTGATTCGCCGTTTGCGCTTGGACCAGGACGATGCGCTGCGCGTGGCGGTGATCTCCATCGACCCCTCGCGCCGCAAGAGCGGTGGCGCCTTGTTGGGCGACCGCATCCGCATGAACGCCATCAGCCCATGGTCGCAAGGCCCACGCGTGTTCATGCGCTCGCTGGCCACGCGTGACTTTGGCTCTGAAATTTCTGCCGCCCTGCCCGATGTGGTGGCGGCCTGCAAGGTGGCGGGCTTTGACCTGATCGTGGTGGAAACGTCTGGCATTGGCCAGGGCGACGCCGCCATCGTGCCGCACGTGGATGTGCCCATGTATGTGATGACGCCCGAGTTTGGCGCCGCCAGCCAGCTCGAAAAAATCGACATGCTGGACTTTGCCGAGTTCGTGGCCATCAACAAGTTTGACCGCAAAGGCGCCAGCGACGCGCTGCGCGACGTGGCCAAGCAGGTGCAGCGCAACAAGGAAGCTTGGACCGTGCCGACCGAGCAGATGCCGGTGTTTGGCACCATGGCCGCGCGCTTCAACGACGATGGCGTGACCGCGCTGTACCAGGCTCTGAAGGTGCGCCTGATGGCGCTGGGCATGAAAGCCACCGAGGGCCGCTTGCCGCTGGTGAACGTGCGCCACAGCACCCACCAGAACCCGGTGGTGCCGTCAGCACGCACACGCTACTTGGCCGAGATCAGCGACACCGTGCGTGGCTACAAAAAGCGCGCTATCGCCCAGGCCCGTCTGGCCCGCGAGATCCAGCAACTGCGCGCTGCGGCCCGCATGCTCGAGGTGGACAAACCCGGCCGCGCACGCGCTGCCGAAGCCGCCATTGACCTGGCCGTGGCCCGCGAAGAGACGCAGGACCCCACCGCCAAGAAGCTGCTGGCCCAGTGGCCCGATATGCAAAAGGCCTATGCGGGCGACGAGTACGTGGTCAAGATCCGCGACAAGGAAATCCGCACCGCGCTGACGACCAAATCGCTGAGCGGCACCACCATCCGCAAAGTCGCCCTGCCCCAGTACGAAGACGACGGCGAAGTGCTCAAGTGGCTGATGCTGGACAACGTGCCCGGCAGCTACCCCTACACCGCAGGCACCTTCGCCTTCAAGCGCGAGGGCGAAGATCCGACCCGCATGTTCGCCGGTGAAGGCGACCCCTTCCGCACCAACCGCCGCTTCAAGCTGGTGTCTGAGGGCATGCCCGCCAAGCGCCTGTCCACCGCGTTTGACTCGGTCACGCTGTACGGCAACGACCCCGACCTGCGCCCGGACATCTACGGCAAGATCGGCAACTCGGGCGTGAACGTGGCCACGCTCGACGACATGAAGGTGCTGTACTCCGGCTTTGACCTGTGCAACCCCACCACCTCGGTGTCCATGACCATCAACGGCCCCGCGCCCTCGATCCTGGCCATGTTCATGAACACGGCCATCGATCAGAACATCGACAAGTTCAAAGCCGAGAACGGCCGCGAGCCGACCGACACCGAGACCGCCAAAATCAAGGAATGGGTGCTGGCCAATGTGCGCGGCACGGTGCAGGCCGACATCCTGAAAGAAGACCAGGGCCAGAACACCTGCATCTTCTCGACCGAGTTCTCGCTCAAAGTGATGGGCGACATCGCGCAGTACTTTGTGCACCACGACGTGCGCAACTTCTACTCGGTATCCATCAGCGGTTACCACATCGCCGAAGCCGGGGCCAACCCGATCAGCCAGCTGGCCTTCACGCTGTCCAACGGCTTCACCTTTGTGGAAGCGTACCTGGCGCGCGGCATGCACATCGACGACTTCGCGCCCAACCTGTCCTTCTTCTTCAGCAACGGCATGGACCCGGAATACACGGTGCTGGGCCGCGTGGCACGCCGCATCTGGGCGGTGGCCATGAAAGAGAAGTACGGTGCGAACGAACGCAGCCAAAAGCTCAAGTACCACATCCAGACCTCGGGCCGCTCGCTGCACGCGCAAGAGATCCAGTTCAACGACATCCGCACCACGCTGCAAGCGCTGATCGCGATTTACGACAACTGCAACAGCCTGCACACCAACGCGTTTGACGAAGCCATCACCACGCCCACCGAAGACTCGGTGCGCCGTGCCATGGCGATCCAGCTCATCATCAACCGCGAGTGGGGCCTGGCCAAGAACGAGAACCCGAACCAGGGCGCCTTCATCATCGACGAACTCACCGAACTGGTCGAAGAAGCGGTGCTGGCCGAGTTTGAAAAAATCGCCGAGCGTGGCGGCGTGCTGGGCGCGATGGAAACCGGCTACCAGCGCGGCAAGATTCAAGACGAATCCATGCACTACGAGATGCTCAAGCACACCGGCGAGCTGCCCATCATCGGCGTCAACACCTTCCGCAACCCCAAAGGCGACGAAGTGCTGGAGAGCCTGGAGCTGGCCCGCTCGACCGAGGAAGAAAAGCAGTCGCAACTGCAACGCCTGACGGACTTCCACAACCGCAACGCTGCACAGGCCCCGGCCATGCTCAAGCGTTTGCAGCAAGCCGTGATCGACAACAGCAACGTGTTCGAGGTGCTGATGGACGCGGTGCGTGTCTGCTCGCTGGGCCAGATCACCAATGCACTGTTCGAGGTGGGTGGTCAGTACCGACGCAATATGTAAACACGGACAAGCAAGCCATGGCCAAACTTCATCGAATATTGGCCATAGGCCTGCTGCTCGTTGCAGGGTGCGTGCACGCTCAAACGCCGGCCTTTCTGGCCGAGCGTGAAAGAAATTTTCAGCTGCCCTCTGGCGCCAAGGACTATCAGACCTTTGCCCCGGTCAGGGTAGCCACGTTTTCCAATTGGGCCCAATACTTCCCTTCGTGTGTCATCGCGCCCGCACCTCTGCCGCGCCCCTTGAGTCAAGGTCAATTGCCTCGCCCATTGGGCTATTCACGGTTTCCGATCGGCGGTGCCCGTACATTGGATGACTTTGTGGATGCCTACCCGGTGACTTCATTGATCGCAGCACAAGAGGACAAGATTCTCGAAGAGCGCTACCCGCGCATGCGACTGCCTTCGGACAAATTCACATCTTTTTCGATGGCCAAATCCATCACCAGTTTGCTGGTGGGCATCGCACTCGACGAAGGCAAGATCAAGTCACTGGACGATATCGCCAGTCAATATGTTCCCGCCATTGCAGACTCGGCTTATGGCAACATCAGCTTGCGCCACCTGCTGCGCATGAGCTCGGGCATGAGCTACAGCGAAAACTACTCCGGCCGGGATGACAATGCGCGCATGTCGGGTTACCTGGAGTCGCAAGGCGCACTCACTGCCATCAACGTGTTCAAGGGCAAACCATTTCACACCCCTGGCAGCAAATTCAACTATGCGGGCATTGAATCCGTTGTGCTTAGTCAGGTCGTGGCGCACGTCACAGGACAGCCGGTTTGTAAGTACATGCAGGAAAAGCTGTGGGTGCCGATCGGCGCACAAGACAGCGGGACTTGGCAGCTGGACGGCTCTGAGCAAGCCATGGGTCAAATGGGTTTTGCGGCAACGGCCCGCGACTGGGTTCGTTTGGGGCTGATGATCGTCAACGACGGCAAGGTCGGCGATCGTCAAGTGATCTCCAAGTCCTATCTGGACGAGGCCACACGCATGAGTGTGCAGCCGGAGCACTTTCACAAGGGCAATGGTGTCAACCGTCTTTATGGCTATGGTTACCAGTTCTGGTTGCACAGCGAGGATCAACCGGTAATGCTGGGCGTGTATGGCCAGCACCTGTTCATGGACCGCAGCCGCAAGGCGGTGTTGCTCATCACCAGCGCCTGGCCAAACACGGTGATGCCGCTTTACTCCATGAATTACAGCCGCTTGTTTGTCGACTTCATCGAAAGTTTGTCCCACTCCGCCAAGCCCTGAATGCTTGTGCGCAATGAGTCATGAGAACCCCACGGCCATAGAGCACCAGTACGGCGCATTTCATGGACGTCAAGCCATACCTGATCAGTTCACGATCTGGGGCACATTGCCCATGGAAAACAGCTGCGCATACGCCAGCCCCAAAGCGTCAGCGCGGTGGAGCGTCTCCAGCTGCTCGGCGTTGAGCGCCTTGAGCTTGCGCTCATTGACCACCATGAAGCCCTGAACATTCAGCGGCTTGTCGGACTGCGCTTGCCGAATCGACAGACCGGCATCCTCCAGCACCTCGGCCTGCACCAGGGCTTGGGTGACGCGCACGGTCAACTGCGACTGCGACAGGAACTCCTTTTGGAATTCCACAGTTTTCTGGAGCTGCTCGGTAGGCTGACCGTCGCTGCTCACCAACGGCTGCGCATCGCGCTTGTCTTCAAACACAGCGGCCTGCACATCCAGCGCCAACATCCCGTCGCCCTTGGCGTCGGCCATCAGCGCAAACGGATAGCGCCTGACCCAGGCTGGCACGTACACACCCTGACGCCATTGCCCATCGGGGCCGACAAACTGGTTTTTGCCATCGCCCTTGCCCACCAAGGCCACCATGGTCACGGCAGAAGTCGCTTGATCTTTGATGAACACGATGGGGTAATGCCGCACGGCATGCGTGACCTCGGACACCAGCAGCGGAATGATGTCGGTCGACGATGCAAATGCATAAACGTCCGACGCTTTGGGCAATGTGAACGAGCGGTGCTCGATGCTGCTGAACGGCACCAGTGTTTTGTAAAAAAGCGGCAGAGAAACAGGTGACGACATGGGGCAAAAAAGAAGGTTATGACAAGGCGTCAAAGCGTTTGCATGCGCCCTGCAGGGTCTGGCGCCAAAACCCTTGCTGGTTTTGGCGCCAGACGTTCAGCACTTAGAAGTCCCAGCGAACGAGCAACTCGGCCATGTTGGACGAGAAGGTGTCGCGCTTGACGTACTGGTAACGCATGGCCAGAGAAGAGGTCTTGCTCATCAGCAGCCCCACACCCAAGGAGACCTTGGTGCTGCGTGGTGAATAAGAAGCCACGTCGGTGTTGAACGATGCGGCCGTGGTGGCGTCACCAATGAAGCTCGAAGCCACCGCGTCGGCATAGTGGCCACGATCGCGCACGCTCATCACCATCAGCTCAGGTTTGACGACCATGCCACCCACGTACTCGGTCGAACTCAAACGCAAGCCCACACCGGTCTGCTTGCTTTGCAGACGTTGACCGGCCACGTTCAAGCCAATATCACCCGCATTGGTTTCGGTGTAGGCGTCCTGCTTCAGAGTGCGACCTTCAAAGCTGACCAAGGGTGTGAGGGTAGCCGTTGTGTCTTCAAACTTGATGCGGTAGCCCAAGTCCGCTTTGTAGGCGGATTGGGTGCCGTCAAAATCAAACAGCGCTGTGCGACCGACCGCAGTGGCGCGGTTGCCCTTGGTGTTTTGCTGGGCAAACGAGAGCGAACCACCCAGGAAAAATTCTGGCGTGAAGTCGTACGCGCCGTACATCGACAGCTGCCAGGACTTGAGGTTGGCTTGATCGCCTGCGCGGAACTGGGTCTGATTGACCGTGCCGGCACCGTAGGAGAAAGCAGCACCCACAATCGAGCTGTTGTCTGGACGCGAATCCAGTCCCATAGTCACACCGGAGAGCTTGGTGGTGTAACCATCGCTGTCACCCACGGCCGACTGTGTGCCGCGCTGGTAGTTGTTCTTGAGCCAGAAACTGGCCGTCTCGTACGCAGCCTTTTGTGGCACGTTGCGCAACTCGTGCATGCGCAGACCAATGCTGTCAGCCGCCATGGCGCCCAAAGACAATGAGGACAAGCCCAAGGAGTTGTTCGCGATCGGCGCCAAACGCTTGACCTGCGTAGCCAGGTTGGCTTGGTTGTTGCCATAGCCCCACTGGTCGATGTCGAGCTTGTTCAGCACAGTTTGCATGTCCTGACCGTAGCCCACGCCATTGGCAGCCAAAGTGCCCAAGCGGATCGCCGCATTGTTGGAAAAGTGACCGGTGGTGCCTGACTTGTCAACATAGGTGTTCGCATCACGCGAAGCTGTCATGACCAGGTCGCCGTTGACACGAGACAACTGGGTATCGATGACGTAGCTGTTGTCGCGGTAAGTGCCTGGCAGCAGATTGTTAGAACCTGCGCCAGCAACATCAATGAGCGTGGCCGTCTGGCCGTTGTGCAAACTGCCCAACAAGCTCACATTGACGGTGCTCGCTGCGCCCATCTCCAAAGTAGCCGCCCCTGTGATGTTGCTCGAACCAGCGGCATCTACAAATCCGCCTGTGCCGTTACTGCCCGCTGCCCAAGGTTGGGCTGCAACCGTGAAATTGAGCGTCGCGTTGTTGGTTTTGATGACGCCGCCATCCACGACAGATTGGGTCACAACGGCAGAAGGTGCAATCGTGCCGTTGGTGTAGCTGCTGTGAGCAAAATCCACTTGGGAAACAGCGGTGCCTGCATCGACAGCACTTTGCGTTGCTGTCGTCACAGCACCTGCTGTGTTGAGGGTGGTGTTGTCCGACAGCGTCAGGTTGGTGCCGAGGTGTTTACCCGTGGCCGTGATATTGGCCGTGGTGGTGCCCGATGCGTTGCCAATCGTGGTGGTCGTGGCGTAAACATCATGACCGATGTTGACGGTTGCAGTCGGCACATCTGTGCTCGAATGGAAGTTCACCGCCTTGAGTGGCAAAGCACTGGTGCCGATAGGCACTTGCGTTGTGGTCGAACCCAGGAAATTCAAGGTGCCGGTATTGGCCACAGTAGTCGTCACACTGCCTGCAGCAGTCGCGTCTGTAGAAGGGTAAATGGATTTGGTATCGGCCACATTGACCGTGCCATCTGCGGTGTAACGCAGCGGGCCATACAAATCATCCTGGAAATTCACCGTGCCTGTTCCAGCCACATTGAAAGTCGAGCTCGACACGTACACCTTGCCCAGGAAATTCACAACCTTGCCTGACCCACCATCTGCAAAGATGTGCGCGAAATTCTGATTGCCTGCGTTGTCCGCCGAGCCCAGATTGCCCGTGACGGTGCTGTTTCCAACAAAGCGCAGGGTTGCACCATTGGCATCAAGGAATGTCGTTTGCGTATTGGCGCTCGCGCCTGTGGCGTTCTGGGTCACCAAGTCCACTGCGTCACCCAGCTTGAATGTGCCGGTGCTCGAAACGTTGGTGCCAAAGTCAACGGCGCCGACAAAACCCCGATCATTCACACCCGCACCCGGCGCATTGCCATTGAACCGGACTTCACCATTGCCTGTGTAAGCCAGGGTATTGGCGTAGACAGCGCCACTGTTGAACGTGACGGTTTGACCTGTTACACCCCCACCGATGGTCTTGAGTGCCATGCCGGCAGCGCCAACATTGCCCGTCACCACTGAAGTGCCCAGGAAATCCAAGGCGCCTGTGCCAGCCGCTGTGGTCGAGACCGTGCCCGTCAAATCTTTGGAACCAGCCATGCGCAGCACGCCATCATTTTGCAGGCTCACGGTTTGTGCGTTGACGTTGCCGTTCGCCAACACGACCTTGCTGGGCGAAGACGATGTGTTGACATTCAAGGCCTTGATCGCATTGCCCGTTCCCACGTCGCTGCTGAGTGTGGCTGCCCCCAAGGTGTTCAACACACCGGTGTTGGCGGTCGATGTGGTGATCGCGCCGGAAATTGCCTTGCTGTCAGCCAGGTTGACCGTGGCATTGGCTTGTCCGCCAAAGTCCACCGTCCCCGTCAGTCCGTTGTTCAGATTGCCCACACCGTTACCGCCAGTGAACGCGATGGCCGTCGTCGTTGTGGACGTGCTGCTGAAATTGCCCGTACCCGCACCAATGTTGGTGGTGGTGGCCGTCAGTGCTTTCGAAAAATTGGATGTGCCAGCCGCCACATTCACCGTGGTGGCAGTGACATCGTCCTGGTAGGTGGAGCTGCCTGTGCCTGAGTTGGAAACCGTTGTCGCATACACCTTGCCGGTGAAGGTGCTGACGGCACCGTTTGCGCCCGAGGTGACGGCATTCAGTTTCGGGCTGTTACCGCTCAGACCGTCGCCACCCACAGACCCTGTAACGGTCTGAACACCACCCAGCAGGTTCAGGTTGCCCAGACCACTGTTTTCTGTCGCCACATTACCGGTGATGTTGTAACCACTGGCCATGTTCAAGGTTGAACTGGTGGGTGTAGCGTCGTTGTTGTTCAGGCTGATCGTTTGCGCGAACACATGGCCTGTGATCGTGGTGGTGGAGGAAACGTTGTCACTATTGTCGATACCGTTCGAGCCACCCTGACTGGCACCACCGATGTTGAGGGTTTTGAGGGCCAGGCCACTGGCACCCAGGTTGCCCAACACTGCTTGCGTACCGGACACCATCGTGACCGTGCCCGTATTGTTCACGTCGGTCGAAACCACCGTCTTGTCCTGGACACCCACAATATCGCGACCGACCTGCAGCACACCATCGGTGTTGTTAAATTTGACCGCATTGGTGGCCGAGCCTGCCGTGTTGGCGTTCAAGTAAAGATCACGCCCCACAGCAACGGTCGAGGCCGCCTGATAGTCAAGCTTGTCGGTCGAGAGGTCGGCGCCAATTTTCACCAGGGAGCCATTGCCGCGAACCTCGACAACACCCACCGCAGTCCCGGAACCCGCGACACTGCCCGTGACTTCGCCCGAGCCCGTGAAAATCAGGGCGCCATTCTTGGCGGTGTTGGTGATGTTGCCGCTCAGGATCACGCCATTGTGCAAGGTGACCGTTGCATTGTTTCCGTTGTAATTCAGGCTGGTACCACCAATACCTGCCCCAACGTTTCCGTAAAACTGAACCGTCCCGCCTTGCGAGAAATCTATTTGCTTGGCATACACCGAGTTATTGAAAGTGATGTCCGTACCATTCAAATTGATCTGCGTCAGCGGATCGGCGGCACCGTCATTGCGCACGCCAACGCCACCAGTAATCTGGTTGTTACCTTGCAAATTCAAGGTCGATGTTTGCGCACCGTTAGAGAAGTAATAGTTGTCATTGCCCCAGGCAAAGGTATATACCGCGACAGGCACATTACCAATGCCAGTTTGGCCACCCAAATCAACACCTGAATTGAGTTGAATAGAAACGTTGATGGTGGGCGTTAGAGCATAGGGATTGCCATCGTCGTAATAAACCCCCACAGAGTTGGTATCAGCAGACTTGACGATCGAGCTCGGATCAAAAGCCAAATTAACAGTATCCGCCATCACCGCAGTTGACAGGCTTGCCATCAAACCACACACGGCCACGGAAACGGCTGTTTTACCGATCTTGATGATGCGGTAGGTCATATCTTCTCTTTTCATCGTATTTCTTTCGTTACTTATGGGATGGGTTCAAAAATCATTCAGCGCAGAGGTAGCCGCCCTGCAACATGGGCTGCCCACTGGCATTGAGGGGTCGAAAATGAAAGCCCAACGGCTTCGCTTTGGGGTTTTGTTGGGTGCACACCTGATTGGCTGCAGACAGTCTGTCTTCAGGAATGGGGCCGAAAGCACCCGGTCGATCCCAGCCTTCCATGCCGTCTTTGACCACCACTTGCGGCGGACGCGCGTCGGCCAGGTTTTGCAAGGGCTGCGGCTGACAAAAGAATCCACCACCAGGTGTGGCTTGGCCGTTCAAATCCAGCGCACGTGGGTGATAGGCCACGGCTCTCAAGGAGTAGCCCAGCTTCATGCAACTCATGTCACCGGACGACTGCAATTCAGATGGCACAGGACCAAACGCCCAAGACCGATGCCAAGTCAGGTAGGGCTTGCCCTGAGCATCCTCTGCGCCCATGTAGACGACCTGCGGCGGCGGTTCGCCGTAGCTGTCTCCCACAACGAAGGCCGATGACACACAGCCAGCCAAAGCAGCTGCACAAAGGGTCAACAAAATCAGCCGGCCACAAAAACCGGAGCGCGCGTGAATGAGGTTGTTCTGCATCGTCGTGGCCTTATGCAATGAAGAGGTAATTGGCCACGGGATGCGCAACGTCCGTCAGGCCTGCCACCGTGGTGATGTTGGACAGTTGAATCAACAGGTCTGAGCTATGGACGCTCGGGTCTGCTGACGTGTGCTGGAACACGTAACTGTGGCTGTCTTGACGGAACACCACTGTCTGACCGTTGCCTGTGATGTTGGCTTGCAAATAACCGACCGCATCGGCCAAGGTGAAAGCATTGACCCCCAAGGCACCGGCATATGCATCTGCGCCACCAAACGTCAACAGGCCATTGACGATGCTGTGGGATTTGATGTTGGCTGAATCAATGCCATTGAAGCCTGCTGTATCAGCGGCGATGGCTGGCACAGCTGAAAGATCCAGAATGTCTTCACTCAGGGTCATGTCCGTGATGACGTCATACCCTGCAACAGTCGTCACAGAATTGCTGCCCACCGTTTTGGTAGACACTGTGGGGGTGGAATCACCGGCGGCAAAAACAAAAGTGTCTGCGCCGGCGCCACCGGTGAAAGTGTCGGCATTGACGGACCCTTTGAGCGTGTCCGCCCCACTCGTACCCGTCAGGTTAAAACTCAGGGCATTCAGAAGGTCTGCAGGGGCGTATGTCCCGGCAAATTCAACCACCAGATCACCCGTTCCTGTGGCTCCGGTGATGCCGTCCAAATTGATGCTCAACTGGGTGAACGCAGCCGTGCTGCCCTTGTATGGGTCCGCAATGGTGTGCTGGAGTGTCGTCAGATCCACGCTGTTGACACCCGTCGCCACCACCATCAGCGTGTCGTGGCCGGCCCTGAAGTCATAGACATGATCTTTTGCTATCAAATTGCTGTCAGACGAGGCGAGTACGCTGCCAGAACTTGTGGCCACAGCGTTCCAGATGAGCGTGTTGTTGCCCCCATGCAGATCAAGAATATCTCGCCCCGCGCCACCGACAAAGGTGTTGTTCTTATCGACACTGCCGATCAGCGTGTCATTGCCCACACCGCCATAGAGGCTGGCGCCCAAGTTGTTGGCACCGGCATAACTGCTGGTCAAAACGTCGTCGCCACCAAAACCATAAACATACTGGGCAGAGGACGACACTGGCGCCAAAGCGGTTCCATCATGGCCGGACGTTCCCAGCGTCACCGAGCCCAGGGCCGTTGAGAGACCAAAAATGTCTTCCACGCTGAGCGCTTGGGTGGTGACACTGCTTTGCTCCGCTAATGTGAACGTGGCCAGATTTCGGTTGGCGTCCGTCAGCTTGACTGCATCACTGCCCAGCCGGGCGAACCCCGGCTCATTGGAGGTCACGATGATGCTGCTGGCGGTATCGGTCACGACCACCATGTTGCTGGTGGCGTCGGTGATGTTGGGGGCCTTGGTATCACGCACGAAGGAAACGCCACCTTGAGACTCAAAGCCTTGAGCGTTGCTCACGATAGCGGTCACCGTGTTGGTGCCATCGGAAACTGCAGAAATATCCAGATTGACGGTGTAGCTGCTGCCCGTCACACCCGTGATGTTGGTGCCAATTTGGGTGCTGCCAATATAAATCTTGAGCACATCCGAGGCGACAAGCGCTTTGTCGAACGCAATCGTGACGGAGACAACGTTTTCGTTGGTGTAAGCCCCTTGCAGGCTCAAATTGGTCACCGTGGGCTCAGCCAACTGAGATTCGGCAACAAGCGCGTCATAGGCCGACTTGGTCACGTAATCGACCACCGGTGTACTGCGTGTGTATGAGACACGGTAGAGCACCTGCTTGCCATCTTCTGGCGTAGCGACGATCGATGTGGGCGCAATCGTGGGGTTGGGCGGGAAAACCGGTGCTTCAATCGTGTTGTTGAAGTAGCGCAGGTATTCGGTGTCGGTTCCGCCGTCGTACATCACCAACTGATTGGCCGTGACTTCGCCATTGACCTGAGCAATCAGGATGGCTTCGTTGTTTTGAATCAGCGCGTCGCGCGAGGCCACCAGATAAATGAAGGTTTCGGTGCCGTTGTAAACCGCCAGATAACTGGCAACACCAGTCAACGCAGGGGCGTGATACAGGGTGTAAGTCCCCAACGCGTGCACATAGGGGTCTTTCCATTCTTGTGTGGTTGTGTAGCCCGGCTGTTGGCCAGCAATCTCCAATGACTGCACGAACCCGTTGCTCGATTTAACGTCGTAGAAATCCAGGAAGTTCAAGGCATTCCAAGTCCCCACCGCCGAAGTCGTCGCCTTGTCTGCGGTGATCGTGCTGGCACCGCTGGCCAACACACCACCACCGGAGTAGACGGGGTTCAGGTAGGGCGCCACATTGTTGATGCCATCGTTGAGCATCAAGCCACCATTGACCCAGAATGGGATGGCCAGGAAGGGGCCCACAAAGGGAATGCCTGCCAAGCTGCTGCCAATTGCGATGGAGACCCCTCCGGCCGCATCCACCGCAATCTTTCCGGTCAGGCCTGCGGACTGATAGGCATCGTTGTTCCAGGCACCATTGGTGGTCCAGCCAAATTTCAGAATGCTGTCTCCAACGCCCCCGTAGACATTGAAGTCCGGATCTTTGGGATTGGCGTTGTAGGCCTGAAGCGACCCCTTGTAAGTGGCGTCATACGTCAGTTGGGATGTGATGAACGACCCCTTGTTGTAGTCCTGGCCAGAACTGATGGCAGCCGTCGATGTCAGGTTCGCAGCCGCCGTGGTAAGGCTGTAGCCTGCGGGGGTGATGATGTGCCGCTGATCAATGAAGGACTGCAGCACCCGGGTATCGAGATAAATTCGGTCATCGGCACTGAAGCCGCTGATTTGGGTACGGGTCAGGAAGTTGTCCAGATAGACGCGGTCGCTGCCACCGTTACTCAAATCCAATGTGTTGTAGCCTGCGCCTGGGTTGATCCAATCCACGCCGGATGAACCATAAACAACATCATTGCCAGCCGACGTTTCAACGATGATCTTGCCGTTGTTGACCACATCCGAACGCAGATCCACGGTGTCGTCACCTGCCCAGCGGTTGGGGTTGGTGGAGTCCATGCCCCACAAACCGGAAATCACAACATAGCTGTTGGCAGCGATCCTCAAGCCATCGATGCCGTTTTGCCAATCCCAAATGCGGGGTTCGGCCGCATCCGCACCAAACGGCGCCCAGGATGGGGAGTAGCCGGCATAGAACACATCGTTGCCAGCGCCACCCCAGACGTTGTCCATACCAGGGCCGCTGTAGATCAAGTCTCGGCCAGCACTGCCGTAGATGTAATCACTGCCTGAGCCTGTCCAGATCTCGATGACGCCATCGTTGGTGACGTGGCTGCGCAGATCCACCGTTTGCGAACCATCCCAACGTGTGGCATCCGATGCACTGGTACCAGACAGGCTGCCAATGCGGGCTGTTGAGCCCGCATGCACCGTGAGGCTGTCGTAGCTGTTGTCTGCCGCAGCAGCGCCATTCCAATTCGTGCCAGCGTTCCAATCACCTGCAAAAGCGCGATCGCTCCACCCCTGCGCGTTCCAGCCATGGATGGTGTCAATCGCCACATCACCACTCTTGTACTGCGCAGTACCACTGCCATCAAAGGTGTAGCCCACGTAAAAATGGTCGTTGCCGCCACTGCCATACAAGGTGTTACTGCCCGCCCCTGCTGCAATGTCGATCAAACCCGCGTTGTTCACCTGCGTGCGCAGGTCCACGGTGTCGTTGCCGTCCCAGCGGTTGACATCGTCCGGGTTCATGCCCTGCAAACTCGCCATCGCGGCAGTGCCTTGTGCCGACACATTCAATTGATCGCGTCGCACACTCTGGCTGTCCCAACCCCACAGCACGTCCACACTGGTGTATGGCGAGGTCAAAGCCGTCGGGGTCGCATAGCCGTCAATCGTGTAGTCACTGAACCCCGAACCCGTGCGCGTGAACTGGTAACCCGACCACACTTGGTCAGTGCCTGTGCTCAAGTACAAGTTGTTGGTGCCTGTGCCCGCTGCCAGTTTGATCACACCCAGGTTGGTCGCCGCGCTCACGTTCACCGTGTCATTGCCAGACCAATTTGTCCAACCGCTCACCCCCAGGCCACCGATGACGGCCTGACCACGCGAGCCGATGGTCAAGGCATCAAAGTTGTTTTGCCAGTCGTGGATCACGTCCACGCCGGTTTCGCCGGGTGCCAACTCACTGCGACCAGCGGCGTCATCGACGGCGCCAGCCAATGGGTTGTAGTTGTAGCCCACATAAAATCGATCGGCGCCCGCACCACCCCACAGCTGGTTGCCATTGACCGTTGAAGAGCCACCGTACACATAGTCTGCACCCGTGCTGCCTTGGAAGCGGTCATTGCCACTGCCCAAAGCGATCATCACGATGCCTGCGTTATGGATGCGCATGGTCGAGAAATCGACCGTGTCGTTCGCGTTCCAGTTGCTGAGTCCATCCAGCAGGGCCAGCACGGCAACACCCGATGAAGACACGTTCAATGTGTCGTTGACGGCTGAATAATCCCAAATCAGATCTTTGGACACCACGGTCGACAAAGCGCCGTCGGCTGCATTGCGGTTCGTGCCCACAAACAACACATCTGCGCCCGCACCACTCCAGACCTGGTTGTACTGGCCAACACCCGCACTGCCATAGACAAGGTCTGCGCCCGAACTGCCGTAAACAGTGTTGTTGCCCGCACCGGTGGACACCACGATCGAGCCGGCATTGGTGACCTGCTGGCGAAGGTCCACGGTGTCGTTCGCACTCCAATCGGCCTTGCCTTGCAACAAGCCGATCTCGGCCGTGCTGCCAGAGGCGACCTGCAATTGGTCGCGTCGGCTGGATTGATCATCCCAACCCCAAATGATGTCATTGGCCACGCCCGAGTTAACGGGATTGCCCATGCCGTTGACCCAATCCCCTGTCAACGGAAACTGGTAGCCAACCCACAGTCGCTCGACACCGTTGCTGGTGTAAATCTGGTTGCTGCCAGCGCCTGCGGCCACTTTGATGATGCCCAGGTTTTGCACGCCCAAGTTGGAGACATGGGTCCGAAGGTCAACCACATCAGCGCCATCCCAATTGGCTTGCCCATACAGGCCACCGATCACAGCTACGGCTGTGGCGCTGACACGCAAGCCATCCTCTGCGGCGCTCCAATCCCTCACCACGCTGGTATTGACCACCTCGGAGATGCCTGTGACATCCACCAGAGGATCAAAAGCATCAGGGGATGAAAGCAGCTCGGTCGTCGCGCTGATATTCAGAGCACGCAATACCGGGTTGAAGTCATAGCCTGCCCAGAAAACGTCCTTGCCTGCGCCACCAAACAGCTGATTGCCCAAGGACTGAGCAGCACCGCCGAACAAATGGTCATTGCCTGCGCGTCCATCCAGCCAGTCGTCTCCGGCAAAACCCACCAGGATGTTGTCAGCATCCGACCCTATGAGGGTGTCCGCCCCTTGCGAGCCCGCCACATGCTCAAAGCCGCTGGCCTCCATGAACGCGCCGTTCGTCTGACTGGCACTGCGGTAAATGCCCACAACACCCGAAAAGCTCGCATGCGTACCCGCCAAATTGACGTACACACCATCGTCATACGGCCCAGCCACTTCGCCACGGGTCAAGGGTGTGAAGAGCACCCAATCCTGCCCTGCGCCACCGCGCAAGGTGTCCAGGCCACCACCACCGTAAATCACGTCATCGCCACCCGCGCCATCGAGCACGTTGGCGCCGGCATGACCACTGATCTGGTCATTCACCGCAGTGCCCAACACGTTGTTCACATCACGGTAAGCCACCACATGGGTGGTCACCACATCGCCCGTTTTGTCGGTATAGAACAGCGTGCCTTGGTACGCGCCAAAATTGGCGCCCAGGTCAATCACCAGGCTTTTATTCAGGATGCCGGCCGGCAATGCAGCGCCGTCAACCGACAAGCGATGCACGGCATGCGCATCGCCCGTATGGCCAAGATCCAGTGTCTGCGCATCTGGCCCGGGATAGGGATTGGAAGGAGGCAAGGGCGTGGGGTCCGTAGCGACGACACCACTGCCACCTCCGCCGCCACCACCTGCAACACCCAGCGCCACTGCGCCGCCAGCCACGCTGGCCAAAGACGAAAAACTACCGACAGAAGCGGCCGTTGACAGCGTGGTGGTGGTCACCGCCGTGGCAGACGATGCCGCCAGCGCTGAGGCCGCAGAAGCCGCACCAGCGGCCGTGCCCGTCACACCTGCAGCGGTCAAACCCGTCGTCGTCACCGAGGCAGCAGCAGACGATGCACCCGACGTCGCCCCGCTGATCAATGCCGAATCCAACTGCGCAACGACCGTGCCCGTCACATCGGACATCACCACGCCATCGCTGCTTGCATCCACCACCTCTTGCTCATCGCCCACACGCCGTTTGCGCTGTGCAGCACGGCGTAAGAGCGGCGCATCCATGTCAGTCACCCAATCAGGACGCGCCTCGACCGCCGGCGCAGATCCCAGGCTGTCCAACGCTGATGTCCGGGCTTTGCCACTGGACTGATCGTTTTTCTGATTTTTCATGATTGAAACCGCTATATGTTTGAATTAACCGAATACCGAATATTTATTTTTTAATGTGGCAACTTCGGCATATTTAATCTTTTTAACAATTAATTGCAAAAAAGTCCAAATTAATCCAAAGACAAGCCCTGCGGTGTTGAAGCCGCCGACCGACAACAACCCTGAGCCGCACAGGCCGTTCCTGTCGTCACATGGGCCATGCACAATGGCTGCATGCTGACCCCAACACCCTTCATCGCGCCCCAATCCTTCTTCGACGCCGACGCTGCATTGGCGCGGGTTCAAGAGATTTACATCCAAAGCATTCAGCACCTGCGGCAGGCCATGCAGCGTTATGTGGCGGGCGAGGCTTTGCCGGCCAAGGTTCGTGCGTGCTATCCCTTCGTGCGCATCCAGACACCGACCGACTGGTCGCCTCCGCCATCAACGGAAACCGAATGGCTGAGCTACGGTTTTGTGGCCACCGCCGGGCGTTACGAGACCACCCTCACCCGGCCCGATCTGTTTGCGGCTTACCTGCGCCAGCAATTCCATTTGTTGCTGGCCAACCATGGCGTGGCACTGGAGGTGGGCACCAGCCAGTTGCCGATTCCGGTGCATTTTTCGTTTGCCGAGAACGACCACATCGAAGGCGAGATGAGCGCCGAGCGTCGCGCCCGCATGCGCGAAGTGTTTGATTTGCCCGACCTGACCGCCATGGACGACGGCATTGCCAACGGCACCTACCAGCCCGCAGTGGGCCAGCCAGAGCCGCTGTCACTGTTCACTGCGCCGCGCATCGACTATTCACTGCACCGCCTGCGCCACTACAGCGGCACGAGCCCGGTGCATTTCCAAAATTACGTGCTGTTCACCAATTACCAGTTCTACATTGACGAGTTCATCGCCCTGGGCCGTGCCGAGATGCGCAAACCGGGCAGCCCTTATGTGGCTTTTGTGGAACCTGGCAATGTGGTCACTCGCCGAGTGGACTTGCCGGCCGAAGCAGACGATGTATTGGGGCAAGTACCCCCGCGCCTGCCGCAAATGCCGGGCTACCACCTGGTGCGTGAAGACCACAGCGGCATCACCATGGTCAACATCGGCGTGGGCCCGGCCAACGCCAAGAACATCACGGACCACATCGCCGTGCTTCGCCCGCACAGCTGGTTGATGCTGGGCCACTGCGCCGGCTTGCGCACCACGCAGCAGCTGGGCGACTATGTGCTGGCCCATGCCTATGTGCGCGAAGACCATGTGCTGGACGAAGAGCTGCCGCTGTGGGTGCCGATCCCGGCACTGGCCGAGATTCAGGTGGCCCTGGAGCGTGCGGTATCCGAGGTCACGGCTTGCCATGGCGCCGAGCTCAAACGCCTCATGCGCACCGGCACCGTGGCCAGCACCGACAACCGCAACTGGGAGCTGCTGCCCGACAACACGCCCCAGCGCCGCTTCAGCCAAAGCCGCGCCGTGGCGCTGGACATGGAAAGCGCCACGATTGCTGCCAATGGCTTTCGCTTTCGGGTGCCCTACGGCACGCTGCTGTGCGTGAGCGACAAGCCTCTGCACGGGGAGATCAAGCTGCCGGGCATGGCCAACCACTTTTACCGCGAGAGGGTGAACCAGCACCTGCAAATTGGTATCCGCGCCCTCGAAATGCTGCGCGCTGCAGGCCCGGCACAATTGCACAGCCGAAAACTGCGCAGCTTTGCCGAGGTGGCGTTTCAGTAAAGCTACCGACCTACAATGAAACCCATGAAAATCCTCTTCGTTGCCGACCCCCTCGAATCGTTCAAGATCTACAAGGACACAACCTTTGCCATGATGCGTGAGGCGCAAAAGCGCGGACATCAGGTGGTGGCTTGCGAGATGACCGATGTGCGCTGGCAACGTGGCGAGTCGGTCTCGGCCCTGGCGCGCGAAATCCATTTGACTGGCGATGCCGACCACTGGTTCACCGAAACCGGCAAACACCGTGCCGCGTTGAAGGATTTTGGCGCGGTGATCATGCGCAAAGACCCGCCGTTTGACAGCGAATACTTCTACGCCACGCACCTGCTGAGTCAGGCCGAGCGCGAAGGCGCCAAGGTGTTCAACAGCCCGGCGGCGCTGCGCAACCACCCCGAAAAGCTGGCGATCCTGGAGTTCCCACAGTTCATCGCACCCACCTTGGTCACGCGCAACGAAGCGGACATCCGCGAGTTCCACGCCACGCACGGCGACATCATCTTGAAGCCGCTGGACGGCATGGGCGGCATGGGCATCTTCAAGGTGGGGGCCGACGGCTTGAACCTGGGCGCGATCATCGAAACACTCAACCGTGACGGCGCACAAACCGTGATGGTGCAAAAGTTCTTGCCCGGCATTGCGCAGGGCGACAAGCGGGTGCTATTGATTGGTGGCAAGCCTGTACCGTTTTGCCTGGCACGCATTCCGCAAGGCGGCGAGGTGCGCGGCAACCTGGCGGCCGGGGGCAAGGGCGTGGCCCAGCCGATTTCGGCACGCGACCGAGAGATTGCCGAAGCGCTGGGTCCGATCCTGATGTCCCGTGGCCTGATGCTGGTGGGCCTGGACATCATTGGCGAGAGCCTGACCGAAATCAACGTGACCAGCCCGACCTGTTTTCAGGAAATCACCGACCAGATGGGTTGCGATGTGGCGGCGCTGTTCATGGAGGCGGTAGAAGTGGCTTGCGCCGCTTGATGCATCTCGACATCAACCTTTCAAACTTTGTCACGGGTTCTTCATTTGCGTGACATAAGATCCGCGTTTTACCCGGATGCCCGCATGACCCAGTCCCCTCGCCCGATCCCCCTTTTGCCCTTGTTGCTGTGGCTGGGGTCCGGTGCCGTCTGGGCGCAAGACGCCAGCACGGACAAGGTTGAAGAATTCAGTCAGGCCCGCTACCAAAGCACTTACAACACCCAACGCCACCCGGCCTTTGCCGCAGTCGGCTCAGGCACCAACAGCATGGGGCCCGGCGCCGACAAGATGTTCACTTTCTCGCTGACGGGTCACTGGGGTCAGCGGCTGGAATCGGGCGCCGAGATTTACATGAACGCCGAGCTGACGTCCGGCGACCCCTTTGCCCGCAACCTGGTGGGCTTGGGCGGGTTCACCAACGGCGAGATCACCCGTGCAGGCGGCACCACCCCCAAGCCCTACCTGCAACGCCTGTTTTGGCGACAGACCTGGGACCAGGGTGGCGAGCGCGAATGGCTGGACTCTGACTTCAACCAGATGGCCCGCTGGGTGGACAAGAACCGCTTCGTTCTGACTGCGGGCAACTTTTCGACGCTGGACGTTTTTGACGACAACGCCTATGCCAAGGACCCACGCACCCAGTTCATGAACTGGAGCCACTGGACTTACAGCAGCTTTGACTATGCCGCCGACGCCCGAGGTTTTGGCTGGGGCGTGGCGGCCGAGTGGTACCGCGGCGACTGGGTCTACCGGCTGGGCCGCATGAGCGGCCCCAAGCGCCCCAACGAATTACCGGTCGACTGGGATTTGCTGCGCCACTACGGCGACCAAGTCGAAGTAGAGCATGCGCACGAACTGAACGGATTGCCCGGCAAAGTTCGTGCATTGGCATGGCGTAACCGCGCTGTGACCGCCAGCTTCAAGGATGCGACCGACTACCTGCTCAGCCATCCGGGAACCGATCCGCAAACGCTTTTCCAGGTACGCAACGGGGAAAAAATCAAATACGGTGTGGGCTTGAACCTGGAACAGGCACTCAGCGACGATGTCGGCGTGTTCCTGCGTGCCATGAAGTCCGACGGCCGCACCGAAACCTATGCCTTCACCGAGGTCGATGCCTCGCTCTCAGCGGGCACCTTGCTCAAAGGCCATCTGTGGGGCCGCGCCGCCGACAACGTGGGCCTGGCGTACATGGACAACCGCCTGTCCCATGACCGCCGTGGGTTCCTGGAAGCCGGTGGCATGTCCTACTTCATCGGCGACGGCGCCGGCAACTTCCGTTACCGTCCGGAGCGCGGCATCGAGGTGTTCTACAACGTGGGCATCACCAAACACCTGTGGCTGACGGCCGACTACCAGCGCATTCAGAACCCAGCCTACAACGCGCTGCGCGGGCCGGTGAATGTGTACGCACTGCGCATGCACGCAGAGTTCTGAAGCCCGGCGCGTTCAGCGCATCCAATCGCCGTCTTCAAAGGTGTACACCCGCCCGGGCTCAAACGCCACCCACGCTTCGTTGGTGGTCAGCGGCTGCGTGACCACCACGGCCACGCGATCGGTCTCGCGGGTGTGCTCGGCAAAATTCACGCTCAAATCTTCATCGCTCAAAGTGGCGTGACTGAAAGGATGACGGCGCAGCACATAGTGCAGGTGGGTGCTGGCATGCGCCCACAGGGCCTGTCCGTTGGACAGCAAGAAATTGAAAGTGCCGTGCTTGGCGATTTGTGGCACCAGCTCACGCAGCGTGAGCGACAACTCCTGCACGCTGGGCACGCTGGCGTGTGACTTGGCCAGCTCTTGCATGAGCCAGCAAAAGGCGCGTTCGCTGTCGGTCTGGCCCACGGGTTTGAAGTTGCCATGCAGGCGCGGCTCAAAGTCGACCAGGTTGCCGTTGTGCGCAAACACCCAGTAGCGGCCCCAGAGTTCACGCACAAAGGGGTGGCAATTTTCCAGACTCACTTCGCCTTGCGTGGCTTTGCGGATGTGAGCGATGACGTTTTTGCTTTTGATCGGGTAGCGGCGAATCAACTCTGCAATCGGCGAGGTGCTGGCACTTTGGTGGTCCACAAAGTGGCGCACACCCTGGCCTTCAAAAAAAGCAATGCCCCAGCCGTCGCCATGGTGGTCGGTGATGCCGCCGCGCTGGGCAAAGCCGCTGAAACTGAAAGTCACATCGGTCGGGGTGTTGCAGTTCATGCCGAGCAGTTGGCACATGGGTCAGTCTTTCTTGTGAGCGGGCGCCACCATCAACCAGGCCGGAATCATGGCCAAAGCCGTGAGCACCGCCAAAAACCCGAAGGTGTCGTGAAAGGCCAGTAAGCGGGCATGGACATCACCCGCCCCCAGCAACGCCACACCCTTGGCACTCAGCCGCCACTCCAGCACGATGGCGCACAGGCTCACCCCCGCAGCGCCGCCCAGCATGCGCAAGAAATTGACCACACTGGCCCCTTGCGGGATCAGGTGCGCGGGCATGCCCTGCATGGCCCCGAGGTTGAGCGAGGGCAAGATGAAGCCCAAACCCACACGGCCCACAATGGTCCACAGCCACAGCGCAAGCAAACCCCGGTCCGGGTCCACCGTACTCATCAAGGCAAACGAACTGGTCAGCAGGGCCAGGCCCACCAGCACCAGACGCCGCTTGTCGGTGCGGTCGGCCCAGCGCCCCACCAGGGTGATGGTGATGGCCAACATGAAGCCAGCGGGTAACAAGGCCGAGCCCACATACGAAGCCGACAAGCCCAGGCCGCTTTGCATGAACACCGGCAGCAAATAGGTGGAGCCAAAGAGCGCGGTGCCATAGGTCATGGCCACCAAAGAACCCATGAGGAAACTGCGGTGGGTGAACACGCGCAAGTCCATCAATGGCGCCTGCGCGCCAGTGGCGTGGTGCTGAAAGCGCCGCTGCAATCGCATTTGCCAGGCCACAAAGCATGCGGCCAAGAGGCCTGCGCCGAGCAGCAAAGGCAAGCCCTGCGTTGTGCCCGATTCACGCCAGGCGACCATGCCATTGAGCAAGAGCACCGTGCCTGCCAGTGCCATCAAAAGGCCCCACCAGTCAAGGCGGCCCGAAGCCGCATTCGCCTGCACGCCACCGGGCGCGGTGGTAGGCACATAGCGCCGAGCCAGCCAAAGCGCAGCCAGCGCCAGCGGCACCACCATGAAAAAGATGGAGCGCCAGCCAAAAGCATCAACCAGCAAACCGCCCACACTGGGGCCAATCGCAGGCGCCAGAACCACACCTGTGCCAAACAGGCCACTGGCGCGGCCGCGCTCTTCGGGGGCGAAGGCGTTCATGATGATGATCACCGGGATCGGCTGCACCACACCAGCGGCCAGACCCTCCACAATGCGGGCCACCAGCACCCAGCTGTAGTCATCGGCCAAGCCGCCTGCAATGCCCCCACCCAACAGCATGAGCATGCAAATCTCATACGTGCGGCGATACCCAAAGCGCGACAACATCCAGGGCGTGGTCAGCATGGACACGGTCGATGCCACCATGAAGCCCGAGCTGACCCACTGCACCCGCGTCTGGCCCAGCGTGAAATGCTGGCTCATGTCGGGAATGGCCACGTTCATGATGGTCGACGACATAACCGACGCCATGGTGCCCAGCATCACCGACAAAAGCAGCAGCCAGCGGTGGCGTTCGCCATAGCGCGTCTTGAGACCATGCAGGCTGTGTGGATCGTGGCTCATGGGGTCTGGGCTGCTTTCTGGACACACGCCTGACAAATGCAGGCTTTGCCTCGGGCCGTTTCCGGCACTTGTTGCAACAAGGCCGCGCTGAACTGCTCGCGGGTACACCAGCAAGGTGCTTGCGGCTGCGCCGGTGCCAAGTCTTCCATCGCGCAGCGGTTGGCTTGCCCGCACAGGGGGCAGCAACAAGGGTCAACAGAGGAACAAGCGCTCATGGCCAAAGAAAAAGCATCAAAGCCCCAAGTTTAGGGCTTTGAGGCCATGCATCTGTGATTCCAAAAACAAGTCGGGGCTGAAGCCACCGACCTACAGGACAATCTGTAGGTCGGTGACTTCAGCCCCGACAGGAATCCCCCGATGTGCGGGGGATACACCGAGATCAGGCCGCCTTGACCTTCAGGCGCCAGGCGTGCAGCAAAGGCTCGGTGTAGCCGCTGGGCTGCTCTTTGCCTTTGAAGACCAGATCGCAAGCGGCCTGGTAAGCCGCCGACTTGGCGAAGTTGCCGGCCATCTTTTTGTACTCAGGGTCGCCGGCATTCTGGCCATCGACCACAGCGGCCATGCGCTCCATGGTTTGCTTGACCTGCTTTTCGGTGACCACACCGTGGTGCAGCCAGTTGGCCATGTGCTGGCTGCTGATGCGCAGCGTGGCACGGTCTTCCATCAGGCCCACGCCGTTGATGTCGGGCACCTTGGAGCAGCCCACGCCCTGGTCCACCCAGCGCACCACATAACCCAAGATGCCCTGGGCGTTGTTGTCGAGTTCCTTTTGCTTGTCTTCTTCAGACCAGTTTGCGGCGTCTTTGGCCACCACCGGAAACTGCAGCAATTTGTTCAGGGTCTCTTCGCGCAGTTCTTTGGCGTCTTGCTTGGCGACAGCCTTTTCCATCTGCTTTTGCAGGGCAGGCACGTCCACCTGGTGGTAGTGCATGGCGTGCAGCGTGGCGGCGGTGGGGCTGGGCACCCAGGCGGTGTTGGCACCGGCCAGGGGGTGACCGATCTTGGCTTTGAGCATGTCGGCCATCAGGTCGGGCATGGCCCACATGCCTTTGCCGATCTGGGCACGGCCACGCAAGCCGCAGGCCAGACCCACGTTCACGTTGTTCTTCTCGTAAGCGCCCAGCCACACGCTGTTCTTGATGTCGCCCTTGCGCATGACAGGGCCGGCCAGCATGCAGGTGTGCATTTCGTCACCGGTGCGGTCCAGGAAGCCGGTGTTAATGAAGGCCACGCGGCTCTTGGCAGCAGCGATACAGGCTTTGAGGTTGGCGCTGGTGCGGCGCTCTTCGTCCATGATGCCCAGCTTGACGGTGGAGGGCTTCATGCCCAGCACTTTTTCGACGCGACCAAACAGCTCGTCGGCAAAGGCCACTTCGGCGGGGCCGTGCATCTTGGGCTTGACGATGTAAACGCTGCCGGTGCGGCTGTTGCGCAGGGGGTGCGAGGCTTTTTTCTGCAAGTCCACCAGGGCGCAGGTCACGGTGACCATGGCGTCCAGGATGCCTTCAGGGATCTCTTTGGTGCTGCCGTCGGCGGCTTTGTAGAGGATGGCGGGGTTGGTCATCAGGTGACCGACGTTGCGCACAAACATGAGCGAGCGGCCATGCAACTTGACAGTGCCTTTGCCCGTGGGCTTGGTGTACTCGCGGTCACCGTTCATGGTGCGGGTGAAGGTCTTGCCGCCCTTTTGCACTTCTTCGCTCAGGGTGCCTTGCAAGATGCCCAGCCAGTTGGCATAGGCCAGCACTTTGTCTTCGGCGTCCACAGCGGCCACCGAGTCTTCCAGGTCCAGGATGGTGGACAGTGCGCTTTCAGCGATCAGGTCGGACACGCCAGCCGGGTCGGTCTTGCCGATGGGGGTGCTCTTGTTGATTTGCAGGTCCAGGTGGATGCCGTTGTGCACGAACAGCACCGATGCTGGTGCCTTGGCATCGCCGGTGTAACCGACGAACTGCTTGGCATCGGCCAGGGTGGTGCTCTTGCCATTGGCCAGCGTCACGACCAGCTTGCCAGCCTTGACGATGTAGCCCTTGCTGCCCACGTGCGAGCCGGTCTTCAGGGGTGCGGTGCGGTCGAGCACGTGGCGGCAGTAGTCGATGACTTTGGCGCCGCGCTTGGAGTTGTAGCCCGTGCCTTTTTCGCAGCCGTCAGCTTCGCTGATGGCATCGGTGCCGTACAGCGCGTCATACAAGCTGCCCCAACGTGCGTTGGCGGCGTTCAGGGCGTAGCGGGCGTTCAGGATCGGCACCACCAACTGAGGGCCTGCCAGCTTGGCCAGCTCGGCGTCCACATTGGCGGTGGTGGCTTGGGCGTTCTTGGGCTCGGGCACCAGGTAGCCGATCTGGCTCAGGTATTTGCGGTAGGCCTTCATGGCCTTGCCCTCGGCCACCGGGCCGGGGTTGGCGGTGTGCCACTGGTCCATGGCGGTCTGGATGCGGTCACGCTCGGCCAACAGGGCGATGTTTTTCGGAGCCAGATCGGCCACGATGCTGTCAAAGCCAGCCCAGAACTTGTCCTTGTCCACGCCAGTGGCGGGCAACAGGGTGTCGTTGATGAAGCTCAGCAAAGGATTGGCCACTTGCAGCTTGTGAATCGCGGTGCGTTCGGTCATGGGAACCTCGGATGTTGAAAAAAGGAATTCGGGCGCTCTGCCAGCCCCACGCCTTGCGGTGCGGAACACTTTGCAGCTTGGAAAGGACTTTATTCTAAGTTTGGATGCGGATAAAGACGGCAAAAATTCATTAACCCATGACTTTTTCACACAAATGCATGGCAAAACGGATAATCTGCAGCCATGGACAAACTCAAAGCCTTCGACACCTTTGTCTCGGTTGCCACCAAAGGCAGCCTGACGGCCGCTGCACGTGGCGAGGGCGTGGCCCCAGCCATCATCGGGCGACGGCTCGATGCCCTGGAAGAGCACCTAGGCGTGAAGCTGCTGGTGCGCACCACGCGCCGCATCACGCTCACCCATGAAGGCAGTGCCTTTCTGGAAGACTGTCAGCGCTTGCTCTCCGACGTGGCCAACGCCGAAGCCAGCGTGTCGGCTGGCGGCGTCAAGGCCAGTGGGCATTTGCGCATCACGGCACCGGCCGGTTTCGGGCGTCGCCATGTGGCGCCCTTGGTACCCAAGTTCCGCGAACTGCACCCCGATGTGACCATCTCACTCAACCTGTCAGACCGCGTGGTGGACCTGGCGGGCGAGGGCTTTGACTGCGCGGTGCGCGTGGGCGATTTGCCCGACTCGTCTTTGGTCAGCGTGCGCATGGCCGACAATCGCCGCTTGTGTGTGGCCACCCCGGCCTACCTGGCGCGGCGCGGCACACCCGAGCAACCGTCCGATTTGCTGCAGCACGACTGCCTGACCTTGTCGAGCGACGCTTCGCAAACGCGGGGCTGGGCCTTTCGCATGGAGGGCAGCAGCAACGAAGTGATCCATCTGCGCCCCGGCGGCCCCCTGGACTGCTCGGACGGCCAGGTCTTGCACGACTGGTGCCTGGCCGGTTACGGCATCGCCTGGCGCAGCACCTGGGAGGTCGAGGCCGAGATCCAGGCCGGCCAGCTGGTGGCGGTGCTAGAAGACTATGCCGCACCACCCAACGGGATTTTTGTGGTGTTTCCACAGCGCAAGCATTTGCCTTTGCGGGTGCGCCTGTGGATCGACCACCTCAAGCAACACTACAGCCAAACCGAATTCTGGCAACGCACGGGGCTTTGAACCCCATAAACCCCAAAGCCTGACGGGCGTCAGGCTTTGGGATGCACAGTGTCGGTTCAGGTCAAGCGCCCAAACCGCCGGGCATCATTTTTTCAGGCATTCGGACATGAAGGCCTTGCGCTCATCGCCCTTTTTGCCCGCCGCTTCGGCATTGCAGGTTTTCATCTTGCTTTGCTGCGTTTCTTTTTTGGCGCTCAGGCACTCTTTCATGAAGGCCTTGCGTTCATCGCCTTTTTTGCCGTCGGCCTCTTTATTGCAAGTGGCCATTTTGCTTTGTTGTGACGTTTTTTCGGCAGGCGCAGGATCTGCGGCCTGCGCCCAACCCGAAGCCAATGCCAAACCCAAAGCCAGAACTGTGAAACCGTGACGCATAAGAAACTCCCTGATGTTGAAGGTAGATGGTGGCGCGAAATGCATTTCGACGCCAAGCGCATTAGGGCATTTGGGCAGGCGATTTGTCCAGCGCGGCCTTGTAATCAACTGTAAATCAACACACACAGCCAACAGCCCATCCATGCAGGTGCGGCCATGCCCCGTAAAATCCCACCCCATGCTTTCTGCCAAACAACATTTGCTCGCAGCCCTGGCCGCCGAGCTCGACAAACTCCAGCCCGGCGCCGGTAGCCGTGCTGCCTTTGAATCCCCCAAGGTGGCCGCCCACGGCGACCTGGCTTGCACGGCCGCCATGCAGCTGGCCAAGGCCCTCAAACAAAACCCCCGGCAACTGGGCGAATCGCTGCGCGCCGCCTTGCTGACCACCCCCGCCTTCGAGCGCTGGGTCGACGCCATCGAGCTTGCGGGCCCGGGCTTCATCAACATCCGCCTGAAAGACGCGGCCAAACAAGCCGTGGTGCACGAAGTGCTGCAAGCGGCCGAATCCTTTGGTGCGCAAGCGGCCAAAGCCGACAAGGTGCTGGTCGAATTCGTCTCGGCCAACCCCACAGGCCCTCTGCACGTGGGCCATGGCCGTCAGGCCGCTTTGGGCGACGCGATCTGCAACTTGCTGGCCACCCAAGGCCAGCAGGTCTACCGCGAGTTCTATTACAACGATGCCGGTGTGCAAATCGGCACCCTGGCCAACTCCACCCAGCTGCGCGCCAAAGGCTTCAAGCCCGGCGACGCCGAGTGGCCTAGTGGCGAAAATGCACCGGCCTACAACGGCGACTACATCCAGGACATCGCGGGCGACTTTTTGGCCAAGAAGACCGTCAAATCCGATGACCGCGAATTCACCGGCAGTGGCGACGTCAACGATCTGGACGGCATGCGCCAATTCGCCGTGGCCTACCTGCGCCACGAACAAGACCTGGACTTGAAGGCCTTCGACGTCAAGTTCGACAACTACTACCTCGAGTCCAGCCTGTACACCAGCGGCAAAGTCGACGCCGCCGTGCAAAAGCTCAAGGACGCGGGCAAGACCTACGAGCAAGATGGCGCGCTGTGGCTGAAATCCACCGACTACGGTGACGACAAAGACCGCGTCATGCGCAAGGGCGACGGCACCTACACCTACTTCGTGCCCGACGTGGCCTACCACATCACCAAATGGGAGCGCGGTTTTGGCCGCGTGGTCAACATCCAGGGCACCGACCACCACGGCACCATTGCCCGCGTGCGCGCAGGCCTGCAAGCGGCCAATGTGGGCATCCCCGAGGGCTACCCCGACTACGTGCTGCACACCATGGTGCGCGTCATGCGCGCAGGCGAAGAAGTCAAGATCTCCAAGCGCGCAGGCAGCTACGTCACGCTGCGCGACCTGATCGAGTGGACCAGCAAAGACGCGGTGCGTTTCTTCCTGCTGTCACGCAAGCCCGACACCGAATACATCTTCGACATCGACCTGGCGCTGGCGCAAAACAACGACAACCCGGTGTACTACGTTCAATACGCACACGCACGCATCTGCTCGGTGCTGGCGGCTTGGGGCGGCGACAAGGCGAGCCTGACGCACGCTGACCTCTCTGCCCTGCAAAGCCCGCAGGCCCACGCGCTGATGCTGGCCCTGGCCAAGTACCCCGAGATGCTGACCTCGGCGGCCAACGACTTTGCGCCCCACGACGTGACCTTCTACCTGCGCGACCTGGCATCGCTCTACCACAGCTACTACGATGCAGAGCGCATTCTGGTGGACGACGAAGCCGTCAAAAAGGCCCGCCTGGCCCTGGTGGCGGCCACCGCCCAGGTGCTGCAAAACGGCTTGAAAGTTCTGGGTGTGTCTGCGCCCACCAAGATGTAAATGACGATGACAAACTCTCAACGCGGCGGCACCTTCATGGGCTTCATCATGGGCCTGGTGATTGGTTTGGGACTGTCCCTGGCCGTGGCCATCTATGTGACCAAAGTGCCCACACCGTTCTCCAACAAGAACCAGCCCCGCTCGTCTGACCAAGACAGCGCCGAGAGTCAGAAAAACAAGAACTGGAATCCGAACACCGTCCTGCAACCCAAAGCGCCCGCTGAAGTGCCGACGGCACCCGGCACGGATACCCCGCAGAAACCGGCCGACAAAGCCCCCGCCGAGGCCGTCAAGGAATCGGCCAAAACCGAACACCGCCCGGCCGTCACCGCCGACCCGCTGGGTGATCTGGCCAAAACCAAATCGGGTCTGTCCACGCCGGCCGCCGGAAGCCCCACGGCCGATCCTTTTGACTACGTGATTCAGGTCGGCGCCTACCGCAGCAGCGCCGATGCCGACGCCCAAAAAGCCAAGCTGGCCCTGATGGGGCTGGACGCCAAAGTTTCTGAGCGAGATCAAGGTGGCCGCACGGTCTACCGCGTACGCTTGGGTCCGTTTGATGACAAGGTGGCAGCCGAACGCGTGCGCACCCGCCTGGAAAGCAGCGGGATTGAAAACACCTTGGTCCGGGTGCAGCGCTGAGCGCGCGCCCCACACCGTCTGAATCCAAACCGGGAGTCCTTATGAAACGTCGTCATTTTTCTTCTGCCCTGCTGGCCAGTTCTGCTTGGTTCGGCCAATCGGTCGCATGGGCGCAAGCCTTGTTCAAAGCTGGCAAAGACTATTTCCCGCTGGACCGCCCTGTGGCCACCGAAGCGGGCAACGGCAAGATCGAGCTGATCGAGTTCTTCTGGTACAGCTGCCCGCACTGCAACGCGTTTGAACCCACGTTTGCGCAGTGGATCAAGACTGCCCCCAAGGACGTGGTGGTGCGCCGTGTCCCCGTGGCCTTTCGCGACGACTTTGCACCTCAGCAACGCCTGTTCTACACCCTCGAAGCCATGAACCTGCTGGAAAGCCTGCATGCCAAGGTGTTTGCAGCCATCCATGCAGAAAAGCAGGCCCTCAACACCGAAGCAGCCATCACCGACTGGGTGGCCAAGCAAGGCGTGGACAAACCCAAATTCCTCGAGACGTACAAATCGTTTGGCGTGGCCAGCAAGCTCAAGCGCGCGGTGCAACTGCAAAACGACTTCAAAGTCGAAGGCGTGCCCTCCTTTGGCATTGCCGGCCGTTTCTACACCGATGGCTCGATCGCTGGCAGCATGGAGCGCGCCCTCAAGGTGGTCGAATCACTGATCGCGCAAAGCCGCACACACGGCTGAACCCGCATTGGCACTCACTTCGCACCCATTCAGTGCAAAAGCCCGCCGAGGAGACCTCCAGGCGGGCTTTTTTGCGGCCTATCCAGGCCTGCAGTCCGCATCTGGCGACGCTTGCACCTACAATCAAAAAGCACCCTTCAGCAAGATTCATGCCTTTTAAAACTTTCCACCGCTTCCTTGCATTCTTGGCCCTGGCTTTGAGCCTGTCCGGTGGTCTGGCGTACGCCGAAAAGGCCGACAAGGACAAGCCTATGAACATCGAGGCGGACAACATGCGCCACGACGAGTCCAAAAAGACAACCCAATTCATCGGCAATGTGGTCGCGGTCAAAGGCACCATGGTCATGCGCGCGGCCCGCATGGAAGTGCAGGAAGATGGCCAAGGCCAGCAAATCGCCTACTTTTGGGCCGCCCCCAAGGAACGGATTTTCTTTCGCCAAAAACGTGAAGCCGTTGACGAATACACCGAGGGCGAGTCCGAGACCGCCATCTACGACAAACAAGCCGATGTGATGACCTTGATCCAGCGCGCAGAAGCCCGCATCTTGCGCGGCACCGAAGTGGGCAACCAGGTCACCGGCCAGAAGATCGTCTACAACAACACCACTGAAGTGATGACCGTGGATGGCCAAACCAAAGGCACCACCCCCAGCGGACGCGGTGAACGCGTCCGCGCTGTGCTGATCCCCCGCAAAGAGGCCGCCAGCACGCCCCCAACGACCACCCCGGTGCTGCGCACCAGCCCTGATCTGGGCGAAAGCAAGAAACCATGAGCGATACCTCCATCGGCAGCCGTCTGGAAGCGCGGCACTTGAAAAAAGCCTATGGCAGCCGCAAGGTGGTGCACGATGTATCGGTGCAAGTGGCCAAGGGCGAAGTCGTCGGTCTGCTGGGCCCCAATGGCGCGGGCAAGACCACCTCGTTCTACATGATCGTGGGCCTGGTGCGCGCCGATGGCGGCCAGATCCTGATCGACGGCCAGGACGTCACGCGCATGCCCATCCACAAGCGTGCGCGCATGGGACTGTCGTACTTGCCGCAAGAAGCCTCGATCTTTCGCAAACTCTCGGTGGCCGACAACGTGCGCGCCATTCTGGAGTTGCACACCGACGAACAAGGCCGCTCGCTGAGCCGTGAAGAAATCGAAAAACGCCTGGACGCGCTGTTGGCCGATTTGCGCGTGGACCACCTGCGCGACTCGCCCGCCGTGGCGCTGTCGGGCGGCGAGCGCCGCCGCGTGGAGATTGCCCGCGCGCTGGCTACCGACCCGCGTTTCATCTTGCTGGACGAACCGTTCGCAGGCATCGACCCGATCGCCGTCATCGAGATCCAGCGCATCATCGCCTTCCTCAAGCAACGCGGCATTGGCGTGCTCATCACCGACCACAACGTGCGCGAGACCCTGGGCATTTGTGACCACGCCTTCATCATCAGCGACGGTCACGTGCTGGCCCAAGGCACCCCCGAAGAGATCGTGGCCAACGCCGATGTGCGGCGCGTCTATCTGGGCGAACACTTCCGAATGTGATGCTCCCTGAAGT
>Ga0228700_1000056_pt1 | contig 122085 bp, 114 predicted proteins | sample McNCre317_Aug_MG_FD_178019 | JGI IMG/M metagenome (GOLD analysis project Ga0228700, IMG submission 178019) | Freshwater microbial communities from McNutts Creek, Athens, Georgia, United States - 3-17_Aug_MG | ecosystem: Environmental > Aquatic > Freshwater > Creek | place: USA: Georgia...
TGCAGGAGCAGGTGATATCACGCTGACTAATGCGTCAAACGACTTCACAGCAGCAGTCTCTGCAACGGGTGCGGCTGTGCAGCTGACAGATGCCAATGCGCTGACCTTGGGCACGGTGGCCACAACACAAGACTTTCTTGTGGCAAGCAATGGGGCGCTAGATTTAGGACTTCTTAGTGTAGGCGGGGCTCTCAGTGCAAACAGTACTAACGGTGACATTACACAATTAGGCGCTTTGACGATCACGGGAGCATCCACATTGAATGGTGGGGCAGGACGTGTGACCTTGGCAAATTCATCGAATCATTTTGGTGGTGCAGTAGCATCATCGGCAAGCGTGATTGATGTACAGGGTAACGCTGGATCATCTCCGTTCGGCTTGTCGTCTTCTACGACAGCTACAGGCGCTTCAGCTCAGACACCAGCAATCCGCGGTACAGCTATAGCAGGTGTGGCGGTGAGTATTTTTGATGGGAATACGCTGCTGGGCACGGTAACTGCAGATGCAATAACCGGCGCTTGGAATTACCAAGTTAGCAATAGTTTGAGTGCAGGTGCGCATTCAATCACAGCTAGACAAACCTTTGGCGGTGTGACGTCAACATCAACATCTTTGTCTTTTATTGCAACTTCGCAAGAGTCGGCGGTTACGCCTCCAGTGGTTCCTCCAGTGGTTCCTGTAGCTCCACCTGTTGTCGAGATGACGCTGACGCCGCCTCCCGCTGCTCCTTTGGTAATTAAAGTGGAACCTGAATCTGTAATAGCGATCACGTCTGACACGAATCAAGAATCAACAGATCAAAAAAGCAAATCTGCTGTGAAGGGTATACCTGCAATTGAGCCCACTCTCAAAGTAGCTAACGATGCCTCGTTAGCTGTATCTCTGAGTAATAACTTGAGCTCAAACTTTGTGGCTCTGAATCCAGCTAAGCCTGATGCAGCATTAGTGACCGTCAACTTACTCCGAGCGCCAACGGCGCAAAGTATTGGGATCATCACAGTGACGCTGCCTATGAGTATGTTGAGTGCTAATGCCGATGCTGAGGTGTTGATTCCTTTGGGTAACCACATCAAGACGACTGATTTTTCATCTCAAAATGAGGCATTATTCACCTTGCCCAATGGAAATCAACTGCCTTCATGGATCAAATACAACGTCATTGAAAAGGCGCTGGTGTTGGGTGCTGTTCCTGGTGGAAGTTTTCCATTCCAAATGATGTTGAACGTAGATGGTCAACGCTCTTTGATTCAAATTCAAGGAGATCTTTAAGGCTTACTCACAATTAGCAGTTTTGTGGCCATTGAGCCTCAGTTTTCTGAATGCTCAAGAATTCGGCTGCTGCCCGTGAGAACATGAAACTCGCGAAGCCAACACACAGCTGAACACTTCAGAGGTATTGAGAGTCCGGTCGCAGCTGTCCGTACAACTATTGAAATCAGTACGCAGTCGTAATTGCAGTCGTTGGAAATTGATGTTTCGATTTTCCTGGAAAAGCATAGCGAAGGCGAAAATCTGTAGTTGACTAATTAAAGGTTCGCTACAGCTTCGGAGTTTTGAAGGCTTGGTATCCACGCCCCTGAACGAGTTGTCATTAACGGGTACTTTGAAGGTGAGTTGAAAGCTCCAACAGTGATCGTTTCACCGCAAGCAATTGTTCATGGGGTAACGACTGCTGACAATATAAAGGTTCAAGGCGTTCTTAATGATGTTGTAGTTTGCAAAAATCTACTTGTAATTGCTGCTACTGGTTTGATTAATGGGAATGTGGCTTATGGAATGCTTGATGTTGCTAAAGGTGGAAAAATTTTGGGAGACATCAGTTTGATAGGATGAGTGTTGATCGTGGTATTTTTCGTGCTACTTCGAGAAAATATATTTAAATTTTTATATTTAATGAGAGATTTGAAGTTTAATGTGAATCCCTCCGTTGCTAGTTTGAGCCCCTGAGTAATCAGGGGCTTTTTCTTTGGAAGTCCCATACTGTGCGGGCTTGTGCAGAAATTCAAAATCGACGGGCATCTTCTGCCGATCTTTGGCCCAGTGCGTTACTTGCTGAGTCGGTGTGTGCATTTGCCGCAGCGGAAGATCTATCAAGGGTTACAGACGTCACAGCAACGCGCATCTGCATGCGTGTCTCGTGTGGCTTGTTCAAGCCTGTGATCACAAATGTGGCATTGCCATGTGTGAGATTTAGCCAATCTGGTCCCGTTCCCGCACGCGCGGCATGGAAGTCCTGTGGCGTGGCTTGTGATGGAAAACCCAGGCATCTGGCAAACCGGACAGCGAGACTGAATTTTCTGCAGCAAGTCTGCCGCAGCGCGTTGAATCATGGATTGACGCGTCGGATCGCAGAAGGCACGGTGGTCGTTTTCGGCCATCACTAGCTGGTTATCCGCTTGCTGCTGGCAAACAGTAAAAGCTTGCTGAAGGGCGTGCCAATCACACAAACCTTTTTGTGCTCTGGGGTCCAGTTCACTTTGCGGCCGAAGGATCAGGTGGTGCTCAGGAAAACCGGCTTCGCGTGCAAATTTTTCTAGATCAGACAAACTGCGTAAACAAGCGTGCCGACTCCGGGCTGGTCCTTGCGCCATGCCGACAATTTCGAGTTGATGTTCATCGTCGATCCAGACCAGCACTTCAATGTTCCAAGGCATCCAGCCGCCAAATGGGTCGGCGACAAAACTCCCCTCGCTGGCGATGCCCAGTGATGCCCCCGTGAGATCCATGCCAATCCGAGCTTTCATGCGCGCCGTTTGCAGCTGATTGTCTAGACGTTTGATCTCCCCCGAAAAGGTACCAAGGCAATCCGTGTCGTACCCCCGTGCACGCACAACAACACAACCTAATGCGGCCTCTAGCGCAGGACCGATCAATTGGGTCTTCCCATGCTGGGTCAGGAAGGCGACAGTTTTGCCGATGTAGCGTTCGGTCACAGTCACCCCAGCACAGTACTGGCCATCTGTGCGTACAAGGGAATGCCCAGCAGGATGTTGAGCGGAAACGTCACGCCCAGAGACAAACCGAAATACAAAGACGGATTGGCTTCAGGAACGGCGTAGCGCAAGACAGCCGGCACGGCAATGTAAGAAGCGCTGGCTGCCAGCACCATGAGCAAGATGGCATCGCCTTGCGGCAATTGCAGCAAACAAGCCAGCCCCAGCGCAACGCCCGCATGGCTCAATGGGCCGAACACGGCATAGGCCAACAACCATGGTGACTGACCTCGCACCTGCGGCAGGTTACGGGCCGCCATAAGACCCATGTCCAACAGAAAGAAGGACAGCATGCCTTTGAAAAGGTCACCAGAGAAGGGTTGCATGGCGGCTTTGCCGGACTCGCCGGTCAACAGTCCCACCACCATGGCGCCGAGCAGCAGCAACTGCGCGCCATCCGTGAAAGATTCGTGCAGCACCTTGCCCAAGCCAATGCCCGCTTTTTCGGGGCCAGCGGCCAATGCAGCCACTGACCCGCCCTGAACCACGAGAAGGCTTGATGGCATTGCAGCATTTCTTAACGTGTTGGCCAGAACAACGGCCAAGATGATGGCCGGAGATTCCATCAGGGCCATGGCTGCAGCCATATGGCCCCCGTAAGCGATGTGCTGACTTTCCAAGTATTGGACCGTCGTCACGAAGGTCACAGCACTCACCGAGCCATAAGTTGCCGCAATAGCAGCGGCATCAAAGCCGGATAAAAAACGTTTCAGGATCGTGTAACCGATCAAGGGAATGAGCACAGCCAGCGCAACAGCAGCCGCCAGACCCGCCCCCACCTGAGGCGTCAGGCCTGAATGTGACAACGCGAAGCCACCCTTAAGTCCCAGTGCCATGAGTAGGTAAAGCGATAAGAAACGAGAGATGGCTGGCGGGATTTCAAGGTTCGATTTCACGCTGCCGGCAAGGATGCCGAAAACGAAGAACAAGATCGCGGGGTCGAGTAGATTTTGCATGTTGGTTTTCCTTGGCAAGGATGTTAGAAAACCATCATGTATTTGTAAAATCGATTTTTTAAAGCTAATCCATAGGTAAAAGTCTATGAACATCACCTTCCGACAATTGCGTTTGTTTCAGGCGCTGGCTGAAACCGGTAGCGTGAGTGCGGCAGCAAAAGCTACCCATGTAACCCAGCCCACGGCCTCCATGCAGCTCAAGGAGATGACCCAAAGCGTAGGCTTGCCGTTGTACGAGGTGATTGGCAAGAAGGTGCACTTGACCGATGTGGGCAAAGAGCTTGCCGCCACAGCACGCGCGATCGCGCTGTCGTGGGATTCGTTTGAGCAAAGCGTGGATGCGGTCAAAGGTTTGTCCCGCGGCAAGCTGCGGGTGGCCGTGGTGAGCACGGCCAAGTACTTCATGCCGCGTCTGATCGGGAGCTTTTGCAGAAAACACCCAGCGATCGATGTGTCCCTTGAAATTCTCAACCGTGATGGCGTGGTGAACCGCCTGCTCAACAAGCTAGACGATCTCTACATCATGTCCATGCCGCCGTCTGACATGGACTTACATGACGAGGTGCTCATGCCCAACCCGATCGTGGTCATCGCGGAAATGACCCATCCGTTGTGCAAAAGTGGTCGCGTTTCATTGAAAGATCTACAGCACCTGCGTTTCATTCTGCGGGAGACAGGTTCCGGCACACGCATGGCTGCGGAGCAGCACTTTCGCAGAAAGAAATTCCGCCCAGACATCCGACTCGAATTGGGCAGCAACGAGGCCGTCAAGGAGTCCGTGGCCGGTGGTCTGGGCATCGGCATTGTTTCTCGGCATGCCCTACATGGACTGGACAAAGAAAACGGTGTCCGCGTGCTCGATGTGGAAGGCTTCCCGCTGCCGTCGGCATGGCACATGGTTCACCATGCCAGCCAAAAACTCTCGCCCGTGGCGCTGGCGTTCAGGGCGCATGTGTTGGCTCAAAAATCAGCCTCGAACGCGCCTCACACAAAAAAAAGCCAGCATTGACGCTGGCTTTTTCTCAATCATCTTCAAGCTTTAATAGCTGCCGCGGTTACCTTGATAACCTCCGCCGAAACCGCCGCTGCGGGGTGGGCGTGCTTCCATGGGGCGGGCGATGTTGACGGTCAGGTCACGGCCACCCATGTTCTTGCCGTGCAAGCCTTGGATGGCGGCCTCAGCTTCTTGGCTGCTGGACATTTCGACAAAGCCAAAGCCTTTGGAGCGACCTGTGTCACGTTCCATCATCACCTTGGCGGATTGAACTTGGCCAAAGGCTGAAAACTGTTGTTGTAAATCGTCATCACGAACCGAGTAGCTCAGATTGCCGACATAAAGTTTGTTGCTCATTTTGGAGCCTTTCAAAAAAACGCGCCCTGCGAATGAATCGGGCGCAGGTTAAAAATAGTGTGTTGAGGCGTCAAGCCAGCGAGTCTGGATGGGTCAGCCAATGGCGACCTTGCGCAGCTGCATACATGAGCGCGCTATCCTGACATTTGAATTCGGGTTTGAAGGTGTAGACGCGGTCATTCGTCTGTGAGCCTTGACCCCTGCGGATGGAAAGAACTGCGGTGTGATGACCCGCGTCGTGTGACCGACTCAGCGGTGTGATCCGAAAATTGCCTGCGGCAAACGGATGTGAAGAAGCAAATGACATGAAAACCAGTGATGTTTGGGCATTTAGAGCCCGAATCCATGCTGTCGAAAAATACGACGAAACATGGCCATTGGTGACGGCGTAAAGATCACCAAAAAAATAAGCTTGCTTGGGGAAAAGTCAGACCACCAGTGGGATCCCAGATTGTCAGGGTTGGTGGAGGTGCGGTGTTGGGAGTACCGCTGCTCAGATCGAACTTAGTTGCAACACGAGAAAGCAAAAACGCTGCAACACACCTAATGTAACTGAGTTATCAGAATCGCACAACAACTATCTGAATACGCGTCAACCGCAGGCAGAGAGGCGTACAAACGCCAAGCATCTCTTTGGCACGGATAATTTAATTGCATGAAATCATCCCCCCAATCTCTTTCTGGTCTGCTGCCCTTCATTCGTCCTTATCGTATTCAGGTGGCTTGTGCCGGGCTCTTTTTGTTATTGGCTGCAGCAACCACCTTAGCGTTTCCTTGGGCGTTACGTACTTTGATTGATCAAGGCTTGGTGGCACATGCAACCCCCGACGTTTTAGTCACCCAGTTCGTCGAGCTCTTTTTGGTGGCGGTTGCCTTGGCCATCTTTTCCGCTGCGCGCTTTTACACCGTGAGTTGGTTGGGTGAAAAAATCACCGCTGATCTCAAAAATAAAGTTTACGCACACGTGCTGCAACAGAGCCCTACGTTTTTTGAAACAACCCAATCCGGCGAAGTGTTGTCGCGTTTGACCAGTGATGCCACGTTGATTCAAACGGTCGTGGGTTCATCGCTGTCAATGGGTTTGCGCAATTTGGTGATGGGGCTGGGCGCGATGGTGATGTTGGTGCTGACCAATCCCTGGCTCATGTTTCAAGTGATCGGTGTGTTGGCTGTGGTCGTGTTCCCGAGTGTGTATTTGGGGCGTCGCGTGCGCCGCCTGTCGCGAGCCAGTCAAGACCGTGTGGCCGATTCAAGCGCCATGGCTTCAGAGGTACTCAACGCTATGTCGGTCGTTCAAAGCTATAACGCCGAAACCCGTGAGGCTCAGCGTTTCAGTGCATCGACTGCACAAGCCTTGGCGACGTCCTTGAGACGTGTCAGAGCGCGTTCGTTGTTGGTGGGCTTCATCATCATGGCTTCGAGTGCCGCCTTGTTGTGGGGTTTGTACATGGGCACGCTGTCCGTGCGTTCTGGCACCACGACGGCTGGCGAGTTGGGGCAAGCCGTGGTGTATGTGATTTTGTTAGCCAGCGCTTTTGCAGTGTTGGGTGAGGTCTATGGCGATGTGTTGCGTGCAGCCGGTGCGACCGAGCGCTTGATGGAGTTGCTGCACACCCGTTCTGATGTGCGCTCACCCGAGCATCCGCAGCGTGCGCCATGGCCCAAGAACGGCTCTAGCTTGGTGTTGCATGACGTGAACTTCAATTACCCTTCAAGACCCACGCAACAGGCCTTGAATGGTTTGAGTGGGGAAGTGCATGCAGGACAAACCATTGCAGTTGTGGGACCGAGTGGCGCAGGTAAAACCACCTTGTTTTCGTTGTTGATGCGTTTTTACGCACCCCAACAAGGGCGCATTTCGATAGACGGCATATCCATCGATCAAATGGATTTGAATGATTTACGCCAACGCATTGGGGTGGTGCCGCAAGATCCCGTGGTCTTCTCAGGCACCGTCATGGAAAACATTCGTTATGGCAAGCCTGAAGCGAGCGATGCAGAAGTCTTTGTTGCTGCAGAAGCAGCATTTGCGCAAGAGTTCATTGCTGAGCTGCCTCAAGGTTACGACACGTATTTGGGGGACAGGGGTGTGCGTCTATCTGGCGGACAGCGTCAGCGCATTGCCATTGCGCGGGCCATCTTAAAAAATCCGCCTATGTTGCTGCTTGATGAGGCGACCAGTGCGCTGGATGCCAACAGTGAACGCATGGTGCAAGCCGCACTCGAGAAAGCCATGCAGGGTCGAACCACCTTGGTCATTGCCCACCGGCTGGCCACCGTGCAACGCGCTGATTGCATCTGGGTTCTTGATCACGGGCGCTTAGTCGAGCAGGGAACACATGCTGAATTGATGGGCCATTCGGGGCTTTACGCGCGCTTGGCTGCGTTGCAGTTTTCAGCCACGTGATCAAAGCATCACAGCCAAGTCTTTCCGTGAGGTAGTTACTTTGCCTGTACGTGGCCACGCGCTGTGTGTAACTTTCTGTAGCTGTCGATCAAGCGGTGGTGCCGATCGAGCCCTTCGAGTTTCATGCTCGTGGGTGTGAGGCCATAGAAGCGCACGCTGCCCTCGACCGAGCCTATGACGGCGTCCATCCGATCATTGCCAAACATGCGACGGAAGTTGGCTTCATAGTCTGGCAGCGCCAGTTCTGGATCAAGCTGCACTTCAAGTACCACGTTCAAGGCTTGGTAAAACAATTTGCGTTCAACCGTGTTGTCGTTGTATTGCAAGAAAGCACCCACAAGGTCTTGCGCTTCTTCACATTGCTTCAGGGCCAGATGAATCAACAGCTTGAGCTCGAGCACCGTGAGTTGGCCCCACTCGGTGTTCTCATCAAACTCGATGCCGATCAAGGTGGCAATGTCTAAGTACTCATCGAGTTCGTTGTTCTCTAAGCGATCCAGCAGGGCCGCTAAGCTGGCATTGTCCAAGCGGTGCAAGTTCAAGATGTCTTCGCGAAACAGCAACGCTTTGTTGGTGTTGTCCCAAATCAAGTCTTCAACCGGGTAGATCTCTGAATACCCGGGCACCAAAATGCGGCAGGCGATGGCGCCCAGCTGGTCGTACACCGCGGTGTAGACCTCTTTGCCCATGTCTTCAAGAATGCCCAATAAGGTGGCCGCTTCCTCGGTATTGGAGTTTTCGCCTTGAGCCGAGAAGTCCCATTCCACAAATGCGTAATCGGACTTGGCGCTGAAAAATCGCCACGACACGATGCCGCTGGAGTCAATGAAGTGCTCCACAAAGTTATAGGGCTCGGTGACGGCGTTGCTCTCGAAGGTGGGGGCAGGCAAATCGTTCAAGCCTTCAAAGCTGCGGCCTTGCAACAACTCGGTGAGGCTGCGCTCTAGCGCCACTTCCAAGCTGGGGTGCGCCCCGAACGACGCAAACACGCCGCCTGTGCGTGGGTTCATCAAGGTGACGCACATGACGGGGTAGACGCCGCCCAGTGATGCGTCTTTCACCAGCACGGGAAAGCCTTGTTCTTCCAAGCCTTGAATGCCGGCCAAGATGCTGGGGTATTTCGCTAACACGTCGTGCGGCACATCGGGCAAACAAATTTCGCCCTCCAAGATTTCGCGTTTGACGGCACGTTCAAAAATTTCAGACAAGCATTGCACCTGCGCTTCGGCCAGCGTGTTGCCAGCGCTCATGCCGTTGCTGACGAACAAGTTTTCAACCAAGTTAGACGGGAAGTACACCACCTCACCATCCGACTGGCGCACATAGGGCAGCGAACAAATGCCGCGTTGCGCGTTGCCAGAGTTGGTGTCGATCAAATGCGAACCACGCAACTCACCGTCGGGGTTGTAAATAGACAGGCAGTGTGCATCCAAAATTCCTGCAGGCAGCGCATCTTTTTTGCCAGGTTTGAACCAGCGCTCGTTGGGGTAGTGCACAAATTCTGCGTTGGCAATGTCTTCGCCCCAAAATGCACCTGCGTAAAAGTGGTTGTTGTTGAGCCGTTCGATGTATTCACCCAAAGCCGAGGCCAACGCGCTTTCTTTGGTGGCGCCTTTGCCATTGGTGAAGCACATGGGCGAGTGCGCATCGCGGATGTGGAGCGACCACACATGGGGAATGATGTTGCGCCACGACGCAATTTCAATCTTGATGCCCAAGTTCGCCAAGATGCCCGACATGTTGGCGATGGTTTGCTCCAGCGGCAAATCTTTGCCCGCAATGTAGGTGCTGCTGTCCGCACTGGGCTTGAGGGTGAGCAAAGACTGGGCATCGGCATCCAAGTTCTCAACTTCTTCAATCACAAACTCAGGACCAGCTTGCACCACTTTTTTGACGGTGCAGCGCTCGATTGAATTCAAAATTCCGCGGCGGTCTACTTCTTGTATGTCGGCAGGCAACTCGACTTGGATTTTGAAAATCTGCTGGTAACGGTTCTCTGGATCGACGATGTTGTTTTGCGAGAGACGGATGTTCTCGGTGGAAATGTTGCGAGTGTTGCAGTACAGCTTGACGAAGTAAGCCGCACACAAAGCCGATGAGGCCAAAAAATAATCGAAAGGACCAGGGGCTGAGCCATCGCCCTTGTAACGGATGGGCTGGTCAGCGATGACCGTGAAGTCATCGAACTTCGCTTCCAGGCGAAGTTTGTCGAGAAAGTTGACCTTGATTTCCATGGGCGATATTCAAAAAAGTACGCAAAACGATGTGGTGAAAAATGAAGAGCCACCACGCTGGTACCCAGTATATAAAGCCCTGTTAGGCGAGCTCTAAACCTTTCTTGGGCGCTGCATTGCCTCAACGTTTCGACGGTTCGATCACCCGTTTAGCGCATTCAAGGAACGCGCCCAAGTTAGGCAAGAAATAAGCGGGGTTCCAAACAAGCAAGGCCGGGGCTAGCACGCGTTCGCCGCTGATTTGCATGAACTTCACGCCTTGAACTTTTGATCGGGTGAGCGACTTGGGAACCAACGAGACCCCCAAGCCGTTGGCAACCATCGCCACAATCGTGAGCCATTGCCGCGCTGCATGCACCGTTTGTGGCTGAATGCCTGCGCGAGAAAAAATCGCAATCACGTTGTCATGGTTGGCAGGGGCAACGTCCCTGGAAAACATCACAAAGCGCTCGTTGGCGAGTTGTTTCAAATCAATTTTGTTGCCACGCGCTTTGGGGTGGTTTTCGGGCAAGCACAACACAAACTCATCTTCTCGCATCGGCGTGCACGCCAACTGAGGCGGGACAGATGACGCGTTCACAAAGCCCGCATGGATCTGCCCCCGAAGTAACTCGTTCAATTGGTCGGCGCTGGACATTTCGCGCAGCAACACATCAACGCCTGGCATTTCAACGCTGAATTTCTGCACGATGGTCGGTACTTCGCGGTAAATCAGCGACCCTGTGACGCCGATCTCCAGCCGACCGTGCATGCCTTTGGCCACCACTTTGGCAATGTTGGAGGCACGTGCAACACGTTCCAAAATTTGCTGCGCTTCATCCAAAAAGGCAACGCCGGCTTGCGTCAATTCCACATGTTTGCTGTCTCTGATCAGCAGCTGAACTTCTAGCTCGTCTTCAAGCGCTTTGATCGCGCTGCTCAAGGGCGGTTGTGTGATGGCGAGTTTGTTAGCGGCACGCCCAAAGTGGAGTTCCTCTGCAAGAACAACGAAATAACGAAGAAAGTGAAGTTTCATGGCGCGGCACGGTGCACGAAGGTGAGGGTGGTCATTATCTTCAATCATTCATAAAAAGTATCAAGCAAGCTAAAAATAGGATTGGACATGAATGATTGGATTGTTCAAGATGCAGCACGCACCCATGCATCATGGGGTGTATCAATAAAAAACGGAGACAAGCCATGACTATGTTGAATCGAATCGTGCCGCTGATTGTTGGACTGATCGCAAGCTCGGCAGCGCTCAGCCAAGCCTATCCTTCTGCGCCTGTGACGATGGTGGTTCCTTTTGCGGCGGGCAGTGGTACAGATGCTGTCGCGCGCATCGTGGGTAAAAAGCTCAGTGACCGCTTGAAGCAACCGGTGCTCATCGAAAACAGAGCCGGTGCCAATGGCCAAATTGCGGCGCAGTACGTGGCCAAAGCCAAACCCGATGGCTACACGCTGTTGATGACGACCAACACCTCTCATTCAGCGAACCCCAGCTTGGTGACTAACCTGAAGTACGACCCCATCAAGGACTTCACCCCCGTGGCGCGTGTGGGAGAGCTTCCATTTGCCATTGTGGTGAATCAAAACGATCCAGCCAAAACGCTGAAGGAATGGATTGAAAACGCCAAGCGCAATCCCGGAAAATTTTCATACGCCACACCCAACAGCACGTCGTTGGTCGCTTCTGAAACCATCAAACGCATTGCGGGCATTGATGTGGTGGGCATTCCCTATAAGTCGAGCCCACAGGCGCTGACGGATTTGATTGGAGGATCCATCCAGATGTATGTGGTGGACTCTGGTTCGGGCATGAGCATGATCAAAGCCGGCACGGTCCGGGTCTTGGGTGTGACGACCAAAGAACCTCTGAGCTCCATGCCAGGTGTGCCGCCTGTGGCCAGCGTGGTGCCGGGGTTCGATCTGACCTCTTGGAATGGTGTGTTTGGTCCCGCAGGCATGCCCAAGCCCGTGGCAGACAAGATCAACACAGAGCTGCAACAAGTTCTGGAAGACAAAGAAGTAAAAGAACGGTTGAACCAACTCGGCTTTGAAATCTGGCCCACCAAGACGCCTGAAGATTTTGCAAAGTATGTGAGCGATCAACTGACGCACTGGGGCACCTTGATCAAACAGGCTGGCATTCGTCCAGAATAAAAATGACGGCGCAGTTGAATTCCGCCGCTGGTCCGTTGGCTGGTGTGAAGATCCTCGACCTCACCTCTGTGGTGATGGGGCCGTTCGCAACGCAGATCCTGGCGCAACTGGGGGCGGAGGTCATCAAGGTGGAGACGCCTGAGGGCGACAACATGCGCCATGTGGGCCCCATGAATCATGCGGGCATGGGCCATATTTTTTTACACGCTAACGCAGGCAAAAAGAGCATCGTGCTTGACCTCAAACAGGCCGAGGGGCGTGAAGCTGCGTTGACGTTGCTGGAAACATGTGACGTGTTCATCAGCAACATACGTCCGCAGGCCCTGGCTCGCTTGGGGTTGGATCACGACGCCGTACACGCACGCAACCCTCAAATCATCCATGTGAGCTGCTGTGGGTTTGACCAAGATGGGCCCGATGCTGCGCGGCCCGCCTACGACGATTTGATTCAAGGCGCCACCGGCATCCCATGGTTGATGAAGCAATACGGGATGCCCGAGCCCGGCTATGCCCCCATCACCTTGGCAGATCGCGTGACCGGCTTGCACGCGGTCTATGCCGTCACCACCGCCTTGTATGCCCGAACCCAAACAGGTGTGGGGCAGGCCATTGTGGTTCCCATGTTTGAAGCCATGGCGCAGTTTGTTCTTGGCGATCACATGGCCGGGCTGACGTTTGTGCCGCCTTTGGGTGAGCCGGGATACGCACGCTTGTTAACACCCCACCGAAAGCCTTACGCCACAAGCGATGGCATGTTGTGCGTCTTGATTTACAACGACAAGCATTGGAAAAGCTTCTTTGATGCCATCGGCGAAACCCATGGCTTGGCGCGCGATCCACGCTTTACAACCCACAGTGTGAGGGCTGAAAACATCGATGCGGTGTATGCCGAAGTGGGACGCATCATGCGAACCCGCACCACGCAGCAATGGCAAGCGCTGCTCGATGCAGCCGATGTGCCCAACATGCCGATGAACAGCCCCGAAGATTTGTTGGCCAATCCGCAATTGCGTGCGACTGGTTTTGTCACCGATACCGTTCATCCCACCGAAGGCCCGATGCATGCGCTGGCCCACCCGACCAAATGGTCGGGCACACCGCCAGCGCGGGGTTTTTCTCCGGCGCCACAACTCGGTCAGCACACGCGAGAGCTCTTGCAAGCGGCGGGTTACAGCGACGAGCGCATTGATGCTTTGATCCATCAAGGCGCTTGCCATTCAGTGAAATAAAGGAAAAAACAAATGTCCACAAGTTACTTGGTTCGTGCTGCAGATGTTCCGGCTTACCAGCCTGCCAACCATCACCACACCAGCAATCAACGTTTGATTGGCCCCGAGACAGTGGGCGCCAAGCAAATGGAGGTCTTGCTGGGCACCTTGCACAAAGGCGGCGGAGCCTTGCCGCATGCGCACCCCGGGATTGAACAAGCTTGTTATCTTTTAGAAGGCACCGCGCATGTCGAGGTTGCTGGCCAATCGTTTGAGATGGTGCCGGGAGATACCTGTTTTTTCCCTGCAGACCAAATGCATGTGTTCACCGTGACCAGTGAAACGCCCGTCAAGCTGCTTGTGATTTACAGCCCGCCCTACGGTGAGTCGCCAGACAAAGTGATTCGCCCTGCTGCCTAATAGTTTTGAACGGAATGTTTCCATGAATTTCTCCATGACCCCTGAGCAAGAGCAGATTCGCGATGCCATCGAAAGAGTCTGCGAACCATTCGATGCCGACTACTGGTTGCGCAAAGATCAAGAGGGTGGATTTCCTGATGACTTCCATCGCGCCTTGGCCAGTTCTGGCTGGTTAGGCATCGCCATGCCTGAGGCCTACGGCGGCGCGGGTCTGGGCATCAGCGAAGCCGCGCTCATGATGCACACCATCTCTGCCACAGGCGCGGGTTTGTCGGGGGCTTCAGCGGTTCACATGAACATCTTTGGCTTGCACCCGGTGGTGGTGTTTGGCAACGATGCGCAAAAAAAGCGTTGGTTGCCTCCGCTGATTGCAGGGACTGACAAGGCCTGCTTCGGTGTGACAGAGCCCAATACGGGGCTGAACACGCTGAAGCTCAAGACCCGCGCTGTGCGCGACGGCAATCACTACGTGGTGCATGGCCAAAAGGTGTGGATCAGCACCGCGCAAGTTGCCAACAAAATTTTGTTGTTGGCGCGCACCACCCCAGTTGAAGAGTGCAAGGGCACAGAAGGTTTGAGTTTGTTCTACACCGACCTCGATCGCAGCACCGTGGAAGTGCGAGAGATTGAAAAGCTCGGCCGTAAATGCGTGGACTCCAACCAGGTGTTCATCGATGGGTTACGTATCCCCGTCGAAGACCGTGTGGGAGAAGAGGGCAAGGGCTTCAGCTATATCCTGCATGGGTTGAATCCCGAGCGCATTTTGATTGCCAGCGAGGCGGTTGGATTGGGCCGTGCCGCCCTGAAACGTGCCGCAGGTTATGCCAACGAGCGAGAGGTCTTTGGCCGACCCATTGGACAGAACCAAGGCATTCAACATCCGCTCGCCAAATCGTGGATGGAGCTCGAAGCGGCACATTTGATGGTTCACAAAGCTGCTTGGCTGTATGACCAGAACTTGCCGTGTGCAGCAGAAGCCAACAGTGCGAAATACCTTGCTGCCGAAGCCTGTTACCACGCGTGCGAGAACGCGATCTTCACGCATGGCGGCATGGGCTACGCCAAGGAGTACCACGTCGAACGTTACCTGCGCGAGTCGTGGATTCCGCGGTTGGCGCCTGTCAGTCCGCAATTGATTTTGTGCTTCATTGCCGAGAAGGTGTTGGGCTTGCCTAAGTCGTACTGAGTCCGGTAAACCCTATGTCGGTCTCGCGCTCAGTTGCCTATCATCAGCCAGTCTGTTTCGGTTCGTCCTTCTCTTTCTTTTATGCATCCAGATATTGACCACTTGCTTGCGCAACCTTTTGGTTCGCTGCCCGAATTGGTTGCGCAACAAGCTGCGCAACAACCGCACCACACGGCCCTGATCCTTGAGGGGCAACATCTGAACTATGCCGAGCTTTGTGCGGGCATGGACCGGGTGGCGTCAAGTTTGCAGCGCGATGGTCTGGGGCCGGGCGATGTGTTGGCGCTGTGTGCTGGGACTTCCATCGAATACGTGATGGCTTATTTGGGCGCGCTGCGTGCCGGCGTGGCCGTGGCACCGCTGGCCCCCTCGGCCACCGCCGAGCACCTGAGCGCCATGCTGGACAACTGCGGTGCACGTTTGGTACTGCGCGATCGCGCGGTGGCTGTGCAATGGCCTTTGCATGCGGGCAGCACGTTGCGTTGTGTGGCGCTGGATGATTCTGCAGAAGCGGGTGAGCTGTGGTCAGACTGGTTGGCCGCGGGTGAGCTTGCACCTGCACCGATCAAGCCCCAACCCGATTGGGCGTTCAACGTGATTTACTCTTCAGGCACCACAGGGGTGCCCAAGGGCATCGTGCAATCGTGGGCCATGCGCTGGGCGCATCTGCGCCGCGCGGTGACCAACGGGTATGGGCCCGACAGCATCTCCTTGTGTGCCACGCCCTTGTACTCAAACACCACGCTGGTTGCAGCGCTGCCCACACTGGCCTTGGGTGGCACCTTGGTGATGATGCGCAAGTTCGACGCCGCGCATTACCTGCAACTGGCCGAGCAACACGGCGCCACGCACACCATGTTGGTTCCTGTGCAGTACCAACGCCTGATGGCTTGCCCCTCGTTTGACCAGACGGATCTGAGTCGCTTGCACCACAAGTTTTGTACCAGCGCACCGTTCAACGCCAAGCTCAAGGCCGAGGTGTTGCAGCGTTGGCCCGGCCGACTCATTGAGTACTACGGCTTGACCGAAGGTGGCGTGCGTTGCGAACTGCATTGCCATGACTTCCCCCACAAATTGCACACGGTGGGCCGTCCCGGTGAAGGGGCGGATATTCGCTTCATCAACGATCAGGGGCAGGAAATTCCCAAAGGCGAACTGGGCGAAATCGTCGGGCAATCGGCCGGCATGATGACGGGCTACTACCACTTGCCCGAGAAGACGCGCGAGGCCGAGTGGTTCGATGCGCAGGGAAAGCGCTTCATCCGCAGCGGCGACGTGGGGCGAATGGATGAAGATGGCTTCATTGTCTTGGGTGACCGCATGAAGGACATGATCATCACGGGTGGCTTCAATGTGTACCCATGCGACATTGAAGACATCTTGGTGCAGCACCCCCAGGTGTATGAATGTGCGGTGGTGGGCGCGCCCTCCGAGCAATGGGGCGAGACGCCCGTGGCGTTCGTGGTGTCGCGATCCGACACACAGCCAGACGCGCAGGCCATGCGCGAGTGGCTCAACTCCCGCGTAGGCAAGACACAACGCGTGGCCGATGTGCGCTTGGTGGAATCCTTGCCCCGCAGTGAGATTGGCAAAGTGCTCAAGCGCCAGTTGCGCGAGCAATACGTGCAGATGACTGCCGCCCCCCATTGATGTTTGACACAACGACGGAGACCCCCACCATGTTCAATCAATCTTTGCGACTCAGACGTACCTTCGTGGTCAGTCTTGCACTGATCACCAGTGCCTTGTTCATGCCTGCTGCACACGCTGACAAACCGTGGCCCGTCAAACCGATTCAGCTTGTGATTCCCTACCCACCCGGTGGCAGTGCTGATCTCTTGGGACGGCCTCTGGCGCTGCAGCTGCAGCAGCAACTGGGCCAGTCGGTGGTGCTCGACTACAAAGCCGGTGCGGGCGGCACATTGGCCTCGCAGTACGTGGCGCGTGCTCAGCCTGATGGCTACACCTTGCTGATGGTGCTCGCGGCGCACGCCATCAACCACAGCCTTTATCCCAAGCTTCCCTACGACACGCGCAAAGACTTCACGCCTGTGTCGCTGGTCGCTAACTTGCCCATGGTGGTGGCTGGCAGTCGCAAGCTGGCCGCCAAGAACATGAATGAGCTGGTACAGGCTGCCAAGGCTGCGCCAGGCCAGCTGACCTTTGGCTCGGCAGGCAATGGCAATACGGGCCATCTTGCGGCCGAGTATTTCAGCAGCATGGCCGGCATCAAGATGACGCACGTCCCCTACAAAGGCAGCGCGGGTGTGGTCAACGCCATGCTCGCAGGTGACATTGACCTCACGTTCGACAGTATTTCGACCTCCATGCCGCAAATTCGCAGCGGGCATTTGCATGCGCTGGCGGTGACCAGTCCGCAACGCTCGGCGTTGGCGCCTGAGGTGTCCACGATTCAAGAGCAGGGCATGGCTGGCTTCGATGTGACCGGGTGGTACGCCATCATTGCACCTGCGGGCATGCCGAACGACATCAAGCAGCGCTTGAGCCGCGAGATCGCTACGGCGCTGCGTCAGCCTCAGGTGCAGTCGCAACTCGCTGCTGGGGGCTACGAGCCCGTTGGGTCTACCCCCGAGGCGCTGCAGGCACACATCGAGCGCGAAATCACGCGTTGGTCCGCCGTGGTGAAGTCCACCGGCGCAAAGATTGATTGAGTTTGAACCCCAGGAGATATCGCATGCATGACGCCATCACGCGCCGCCGCCTCATCGCCAGTGGCCTCCTTGCCGCAGCATCCCAACCTTTGACGACATGGGCTTCCCCAGGCTGGCCCAACCGCACGGTGCGCTTCATCGTGCCGTTTCCGCCCGGAGGTCCTGTGGACACCACCGCGCGCGTCTTCGCGCCCAAGTTGTCTGAGATATGGCAAACACCGACGGTGATCGACAACCGTGCAGGCGCGGGTGGTGTGGTCGGGGCCACGGCTGCCGCCAAAGAGGCCCCCGATGGTTATGGTTTGTTTGTGGGGGCGATTCACCATTCGGTCAATCCATCGTTGATGGGTAAATTGCCTTACGACATTGAGAAAGATTTCGCTCCCATCAGCTTCGCTGCCATGTTCCCCGTGTTTCTGGTGGCACACCCCTCGGTGTCGGCCAACTCGATTCAGGAGCTGATTGCGCTGGCCAAAAGTGGCGCGCCATTGGCTTATGGTTCCTCGGGTAACGGCGGTGGCACACATTTGGCGGGCGAGCTGTTCAACATGGAGGCAGGCACCAAGTTGCAACACATCCCCTACAAGGGCAGTGCGCCCGCGATGAATGACCTGTTGGGTGGGCAGGTGCAGCTGATGTTCAGTGACGCACCAACGGCTTTGCCGCACATCAAGTCCGGTCGTATCAAGGTGTTGGGTGTGGCCAGCCGTCGACGCTCGTCGATGTTGCCCAACGTGCCCACAGGCGCGGAATCGGGATTGCCCGGGTTTGAAGCTTATTCATGGGCTGCGTTGTTCGCACCGGCTCAGACACCGCAGGCGGTGTTGGACAAGATCAATGCGGACTTCAACACCGTGATGAAAGACCCGGACGTGCGCCGTCGTCTGTTGGATGCCGGGGCAGAGGCCGATCCCGGCACGCAAGAGCAGATGCGTCAACGCCTGCGCAGCGAACTCGACAAATGGGCCAAGGTCATCAAGGCCGGTGGCATCACCGCAGGTTGAGGCATGCAAACATCGGTGGACCGCAATGCGTTTTTACGGCTGATCGGCGCCGTCCAAGTGCCAGCGCCCGAGGGCAAGGTGCATGTGCGTCTGCCGCATGTGCGCGAGGAGCTGCTCAACCAGTTGCCTGCGGCGCATGGTGGCGTGATCATGACCTTGCTTGACTCTGTGATGTCACGTGCCGCAGGGCAGCTGCCTGATGCGCCTTCACAGACGGCGGTGACTGTGGAGATGAGCAGTCGTTTTCACCGTCCAGGTCGTGGGCCGCTGCTGGCCGAGGGGTGGGTGGTGCACGCCAGCCGGAGTTTGTGCAGCTGTGCCGCTCAGCTGGTCGATGAAGAGGGAACCCTGGTGGCCACGGCCACCGGCACGTTCAAATACTGGCTCGCGAAGACGACGCTGGATTGAGAAAAATGCGGCACATCGCGCTGTGTGTGAATTGCTCAACAGACGGCCGCGCATAAAAAAACGACAGTGTGTTGGGGCTGATGATTTTCACTGGCCCTGTGAGCGATGCGTAATTCCACCGCGCTCTCATTCATGCAGCCTCAACGCTGCCAATTGATTGGATGGAGAACACACCATGAGCAACCTTGCACGATTCAACCCTTTCACCGAACTGCGCGATCCTTTCAGCGACGATTTCTTCAGAGGCTTTGCCTTGCGTCCTGTTTTTCGAACGATGGACGACGAGCCGCAAATGCGCCTAGACCTGACGGAAGACGGCAAAAACTTCTTCGTCAAAGCGGAAATTCCCGGTGTGAAAAAAGAAGACATCAAAGTCTCAGTCGATGGCAACCAGGTTTCCTTGAGCGCAGAAATCAAAAAGGAAACCGAAGAGAAAGAGGGCGCCAAGGTCATCCGCAGTGAGCGCTACTACGGCAGCATTGCGCGCAGCTTCACGCTCGACGAGAACGTGGATTCTTCCGCCGCTTCTGCCAAATACGAAGATGGTGTTTTGCAGCTGACCTTGCCTAAAAGGCCGAACGGTAAAAGCCACATTCTGAAAATTTCATAAGTTTTCATCCCCGATTCGTCGGGGAGCTAGAGCGCGGGAAAACCCTAGGAAATCATCCGTACCTTACATACAACAATGCCTCCATCTTAAATTTTGAGACTGAAGGCATTTCATGGTGTTTGATTGGTTGGCTAAAGCCGTGCTCCGCACGCTGGAGGCTTTTCTGGCTCTTTGCATGTTGGCCATGGTCTTCATGGTCTTTGGAAATGTGGTGCTGCGCTACGGTTTTGGCTCAAGCATCGTGGTTTCTGAAGAGCTGTCTCGCTTCGCATTTCTCTGGATGACTTTTGTTGGCGCAGTGGTCGCCATGCACGAAGGCGCCCATTTGGGTGTGGACACTTTGGTCTCGCAGCTGTCTCGCAAGGGAAAAATGCTGTGCCTGTTCGTGAGCGAGTGCCTGATCTTGGTGTGCTGCGCCATGATTTTTTGGGGCACCTTGCGTCAACACGAAGTCAACGCCACCACGGTGGCCCAAGTCACGGGCATGTCCATGATTTGGGTTTTTGGTCTGGGTTACTTCATCAGCGTGGGCATCACGCTGTTGTCCGTGCACAAGCTGTGGCGTTTGTTCACCGGTCGAATCACCGAGGCTGAATTGGTGATGGTGACCGAGTCGGAAGAGGCGCCACATGCGCACGCAGGTTCTGTCGCGACACAAGGAGGTCGCGTATGACCGCCGCCGTTTTCATCGTGTCGCTGCTTGCAGCCATGGCATTGGGCATGCCGATTGCGTTTGCATTGTTGGTGTGTGCTGTGTCGTTGATGCTGTTTCAAGGCAGCGTGGACACCACCATCCTGTCGCAAAAAATCATCGAAGGTGCCGATAGCTTTCCGCTGTTAGCCATTCCGTTTTTCATGTTGGCTGGCGAGTTGATGAATGCCGGAGGCATCTCCAAGCGCATTGTGAATTTCGCACTCTCTTGGGTGGGGCACATTCGAGGTGGTTTGGGCATCGTGGCCATCGTTGCTGCGGTGATCATGGCCGCCATTTCTGGTTCTGCCGCTGCCGATGCAGCAGCACTGGCCACGATGCTGATTCCCATGATGCGACAAGCTGGTTACGACATTCCCCGTGCTGCGGGGTTGATCTCTGCCGGTGGGGTGATTGCTCCTGTGCTTCCGCCCTCGATTGGCATGATCGTGTTTGGAGTTGTGGCCAACGTGTCAATCGGCAAGCTGTTCATGGCGGCGATTGTTCCTGGTCTGATGATGGGCATCTCTTTGCTGGTCGCTTGGCTGATCGTGGCCAGACGTGATCAAGTCAAGGTGTTTCCACGCATGCCCATGGGTCAACGCCTGCGTGTTGCGCTCGACAGTGTATGGGCCTTGGTGATGCCTGCTGGCATTGTGGGCGGTATGAAGTTTGGTGTGTTCACACCCACCGAGGCGGCTGTGGCTGCTGCGGTTTATGCATTTGTCGTGGGTGCATTTGTTTACCGAGAACTCAAGCTGTCAGCCATCTATCCCATTTTGGTGTCATCGGCCAAGACCACCGCAGTGGTGGTGTTCTTGATTGCGACAGCCTTGGTGTCTGGCTGGCTCATCACAGCGTCCGATATTCCATCGCAGATGAGCGCGTTGCTACAGCCCTTTATTGGCAGTCCGATTATTTTGATGGCCATGATGATGGTGCTCGTGGTGATCGTGGGTACCGCCTTGGACTTCGCGCCCACATTGCTGATCCTCACCCCTGTTTTGATGCCAATCGTGCGAGAGGCCGGCATCAACCCCGTGTATTTCGGTGTGCTCTTCATCATGAACAACGCGATTGGTTTGATCACACCGCCCGTCGGCATTGTGCTCAACGTGGTCTGCGGCGCTGCCAAGCTGCGCATGAGTGAATTGATGAAGGGGCTTTGGCCGTTCTTATGGGCAGAACTTTTTGTGCTGTTCCTGTTGGTGGCGTTTCCACCCATCGTGCTCGTGCCCCTGAAGTGGCTGAGCCATTGATTCATTTTTCTCTCGTTCTTGCATTTTCATCACTCAACTTATACGGAGACATTTCATGACACAACAAAAACACATCATTCTTCAAGCGGCGCTGTTGGCTGCCGCCACCTTGGCATCGCAAGCGACGTTGGCTCAAGGGGCTTTCACAGAGCGCACCATCCGCATGTCGACAGGGGTAGGCAAAACACATCCCATCGGTTTGGGTATGACCAAGATGGCGCAATGTGCGGCAGAGAAGTCCGGCGGCAAGATGAAGCTGATGTCCTACCACGACAACGCCTTGGGCAATGACACCACCGCATCACAGCAGGTCCGTACAGGGTCATTAGAGATGGTGCTCACTTCTACAGCCCCCTTGGTGGGCGCCATTCCTCAGTTGGCCGTGTTTGATTTGCCTTTCTTGTTCACCAACGAACGTGAAGCTGATCAGGTCCTGGATGGCAAAGTGGGCGATTCTTTTGCACCTAAATTTGCAACGGCTGGTTTGGTGAATTTGGCTTATTGGGAAAACGGTTTTCGCAATGTCACCAACTCACGCCGCGCTGTGACCAAAGTCGAAGACATGCAAGGCGTCAAGCTGCGTGTGATGCAAAACAAGGTGTATCTCGACACTTTCTCAGCATTGGGCAGCAACCCTGTGCCCATGGCTTTCTCGGAGGTGTACTCTGCACTTGAAACCAACACGGTGGATGGTCAAGAAAACCCGATCGCGTTGATCGACAACATGAAGTTCTACGAAGTTCAAAAGTACCTGTCGTTGACACGTCACTCCTACAGCCCTGTGGCTGTGTTGTATTCGAAGAGCCTGTTTGATAAGTTGTCTTCCGCCGAGCAGGCCACATTGCGCGAGTGCGCCATTGTGGGACGTGATGAATCACGCCGCATCGGTCGTGCACAAGAAAACACCACCATCAATGCACTCAAGAGCAAGGGCTTGCAAGTCAATGAAATCTCTTCTGCAGAGATGGCCCGCATGCGCGAACGCGTCAAACCCGTGGTGGACGCGCAAGTCAAAGTGATTGGCGAAGAGACGGTTCACGCGGTGATGGCGGAACTCTCCAAAATCCGAGGCTCGGCCAAATAATGGCTAAGCCGTTAACGCGTCTTGAAATGCCTGGCTTGGCTAATTTGCGCGTGATCGTGACGGGAGCCGGGCAAGGCATTGGCCTCGGGCTCGCGCAACATTTCGCGGCTGTTGGTGCACGTCTTGTTGTAGCCGACATCAACGCAGAAGCCGCAGAAAAAGCGGCCGAAGCGCTGCGAGCTGACGGTGCACAGGTCGTCGCGGTGGCCGCCAACGTGGCATCTCCCCATGATTGCGAGGCGATGGTGGCCACTGCCGTTCAAGCTTATGGGGGTGTTGATGTCATGGTGTGCAATGCGGGTATCGTGCAAGTGAAACCGTTCATGGAGCTCACAATCGATGACTGGGGCCCCATGTTAGACATCAACGTCAAAGGCACTTTTTTGAGCATCCAAGCTGCGGCACGTCAAATGCTGTTGCAGCCACCGCTCGCAGATGGACGCCCGCGCGGCAAGATCATCAACATGGCATCCATTGCAGGTCGCTACGGCGGTGGTCCGATGGCACCGTTTCTTGTGCCTTACCGTGCCAGCAAGGCGGCGGTCATTAGCTTGACGCAGTCTGCGGCTTGCGCCTTGTCGCCTGACATCACGGTGAACGCCGTTTGCCCAGGCTTGGTGGCAACCGACATGTGGAAGCGCATGGACCGTGATTTGGCGCGCATCGAAAACGGCCAAGAAGGGGAAGCCTTTGCCCGACGTGTCAGCGCGGTGCCCATGGGGCGTGCGCAATCGCCCGATGATGTGGCAGGCGTGGTGTTGTTTCTCGCTTCACAAGCGGCTGACTACATGACAGGACAATCTGTCAACGTAGACGGTGGGTTGGTGCTGAACTGATGAGACGCACGAACCTAGACACATGACGCTTTAACGCAAGGACGCTGGATGAAATTTGACATTGACATGCCCAAGTCGCTCACTGAAATTGTGGCGGCGCGCTTGCGCCAAGCCATCATTGATGGTGAATTTGCATTGGGTCAAATGATCTCGGAAGAAACACTGGCCGAGTCATTTGGCGTCAGCCGTACACCGGTGCGCGATGCCTTGACCTTGCTGCAAACGACGGGCTTGGTCGAGGTTCGACCCAAACGTGGCAGTTTTGTTTTCAGACCCACGGAAGAGGACGTCATCAAAGTCTGCGAATACCGAGTCTTGCTTGAAGTACATGCAGCGCGTCAGTCCAGCGAACGCAACAGAGATTTGCTGTTGGCAGACTTGCGCCGTGTCTACAACGAGATGCAACAAGCATTTGCTGCGGACGACACCGTGCGTTATGGCCGATGCGACACCGAATTTCACCAAGTGTTATTCCTGCATTGCGACAACCACTACCTGGGCGATGCCTACAACTTGGTCTCCGGCAAGATTGCCGCCATGCGCACCAATCTGGCCCGCCAGTACTCCGATGCACGCGACACCTCAATGGCTGAGCATGCCGAAGTCATTCGCTTGATTGAAGCGGGCGACTTCGAAGGCCTCACCACACTGCTCACTGCACACATTGACCGAACCATTGACAGTTACCAGCGCGCTGTGCGCAGCCAGGTGCTGTGAACGAGGAACAACCATGAACCAACTTCATCCCGCTCAACAACTCAAAGCCTTGCTCAAGACGGGGCGCATTGTGATGGCGCCTGGCGCACCAGATGCGCTGACTGCTCGCCTGGTACAGCAAGCGGGTTTTCCTGCGATCTACATGACGGGCTTCGGTGCCACGGCCACCCGTTTGGGCGCTCCAGACATCGGGCTGATGACACAAACCGAAATGACCACGCATGCACGCGACATGACGCGCGTGGTGAATATTCCCGTGATTGCCGATGCCGACACGGGCTACGGCGGTCCTTCCAACATCCATCGCACGGTACGTGAATATGTGCAGGCGGGCGTGGCGGCGATTCACTTGGAAGACCAAGTCGCGCCAAAACGTTGCGGTCAATTGGCGGGGATCCGGTTGATGGAGGCAGATGAGGCTGCGCTGCGTTTGCGCTGCGCGGTGGACGCCCGTGGCAAAGATGATTTGTTGATCATTGGGCGCACCGATGCGTTGCCCGCTGTTGGCATTGAAGAAGCCATACGTCGTGCCCATCTGTACCAAGACGCAGGTGTGGATTTGGTGTTCGTCGATGGCATCAAAAAGATTTCTGAGGTCGAAGCTGTCGCACGCGCGGTACAAGGCCCCAAAGTGGTCTCCATCGTGGACGGCAACGAAACTGTGGCGCTCAAAGCGAAAGACTTGGAAGACATGGGCTTTTCGGTGGTGTTCTATGCCGTCACCACATTGTTCACCGCGGTCAAAGCCATGAGTGATGCCTTGCATGTCTTGCAGCGTGATGGAACTCCTGCCGCAGCTGCCAATGGCATGGTGACGTATGCCGACTTTTCTGAACGCATTGGCCTGCCTTTTCACAAAGAACTTGACGACCGCTTTGGTCGCTGATTTTTGTTTCTATCCCTACACAACTGAGCGCGATACACATGACCTCACACGCTACGCCCACTGCGGCTCAACAACAGGCCCTGCAAGAGTTGCTCGCGCAACTGGGTCCTCAAGTGGTTTTAACGGGCGATCACTTGCCCGTGCGCAACCAGAACGATTACAGCGGCATGCTGCCCACCCGTCCTTTGGCGGTCGTGCGGCCTGCAGACACGCAAGGCGTGTCGACCGCGATGCGTATTTGCCATGCCCATGGCATCGCTGTGGTGCCGCAAGGCGGACTGACAGGACTGTGCGGTGGTGCGCGTGCGGGGACGGATCAGATTGCCTTGTCCTTAGAGCGCTTGGTCGGGATTGAAGAGATTGACAGCGCATCGGCCACCATGACCGTCGCAGCTGGAACGCCATTAGAGACTGTGCAGCAAGCGGCATTGGATGCAGGCTTTTTTTGCCCTCTGGATTTGGGCGCCCGTGGCTCTTGTGCCATTGGTGGCAACTTGTCGACCAACGCGGGGGGGAACCGCGTGATCCGTTATGGCATGGCACGTGAAATGGTGCTGGGTCTAGAGGCAGTGTTGGCCGACGGCACGGTGATGACGAGCATGAACAAGATGATCAAAAACAATGCGGGCTTTGACCTCAAGCATTTGTTCATTGGCAGTGAAGGTACCTTGGGCATCATCACCCGCATCGTGCTCAAGATGTTTCCCAAGCCTGGTTCGACCATGACGGCCATTTGTGCTGCCGATGACTTTGACACCGTGCTGCGTTTGCTCAATTCAGCACGCCGAGATCTGGGCCCTTTGTTGTCCGCCTTCGAGGTCATGTGGCCTGACTACTGGTCCTTTGCGACTACGCAGGTGGCCAGTGTGCGTAATCCATTTGGTGCCGATGCACCTGAACGTGCAGCCTATGTGCTGATCGAAGCATTGGGCACAGATGCTGCATTAGACGCACCACGCTTTGAAGCATGGTTAGAGCGTTTGCTCGAAGAGGGTGTCGTGCCCGACGCTGCGGTGGCTCAGTCTGTGGCCGATGCCCGTGCGTTTTGGGGCGTGCGCGATGCGTGTGCTGAGTTGCATCCCATGTGGCCACGTCACATGGCGTTTGACATTGGCTTGCCGGTGGCATCGATGGATGAATACGCACGTCGTTGCAAGCAAGAGCTCGAACGCCGCATTCCGGGGTGCATGTCGGTTTTCTATGGCCACATCGGCGACGGCAATATGCACATCGTGGCGTATCACCCCACCGCAGCAGAGCAGCCCAAAGATGATGTGGAAGACGTGATTTACGGGTTGGTTCGTGACTACGGTGGCACGGTGTCGGCCGAGCACGGCATTGGCACACTCAAGCGCCGTTGGTTGGGGCATGCCCGTTCGCCTGAACAAATTGAATTGATGCGTACCTTGAAGATGGCGCTGGATCCTAAGAATCTCTTGAATCCAGGCAAGGTGATTTGAGATGACGCAACCCCTTGTAGGACACGTGGCCCTTGTGACTGGCGCAGGGCGAGGCATCGGTCGCGCCATTGCGCAAGACTTGGCATCCCGTGGGGCTGACTTGGCACTCGCCGATATCGATCCACCCGAAGAAACTTTGGCGATCATTCGAAAAATCCAAGCGAACCACAGCGCCAAAGCGATGGCCGTGGCCATGGACGTGACGCAAGAAACACAAGTTCGCGCCGCGTGCGAAACCATACGCAACACCTTGGGGCCCATCACGGTGTGTGTGAACAATGCAGGCATCATGCAGCGCCAATCGGCAGACCACCACACCTTGCCGATTTCGGATTTGGAGCGCATGTTGGCTGTCCACGTCACGGGTTCAGCCTTGGTCTGCGCGGCTGTGATTCCACACATGCGTGAGAAAAATTTTGGCCGAATCGTCAACTTGTCATCGGTGCTGGGCTTGGTGGGCTTGCAACGCCGCACTGCTTACTCCACCGCCAAAGCCGCCATTGCCGGATTGACGCGTGGGTTGGCTTTAGAGAACGGCCGTTATGGCATCACAGTCAATGCGGTCGCACCTGGTTATGTCTTAACCGATGTGCTGCGCGAAAAAATGCGGCTGGGCACCTTGGACCATGACCTGTTCGCGCAACGTTCTGCGGTGGGGCGTTGGGCCGAACCTTGGGAAATTGCACGCATTGTGGGTTTTTTGGCCGAGCCTGGATCAGGCTTTGTGACCGCTGCCGTGTGGGCCGCCGATGGTGGCTACTCGGCCAATGGCAACCCGGGCGAAGACTTGGGCCCTTTGGGACACATGAGCGAATGATGGATCGATTTGTTGTGAACTAAAAAGGAGACTGTGATGAACTTCCAAAGACGAACTACCTTGATTGCATCGACCTTGGCCCTGATGTGCGCGGGTTTGGCGCAAGCACAAGTCGGCAACACCTTGAAGGTGGCCAACATTGTTGAGCTCTCTGGCGTCGGTGCCACCGCTGGAACCATGTTCAGCAATGGCGTGCAGCTCGCCATCAAAGACATCAACGCATCGGGTGGCATTTTGGGTAAGAAAGTCGAGTCGACCACCGAAGACACATTGACCAATCCTGGTGTTGCAAAAGGTTTGGCAGTCAAAGCCATTGAAGATGGTGTCTTCGCTATTTTTGGCCCTGTGTACACAGGCTCCATCATGGTGAGTCAAAACGAAACGCGCAAAGCAGAAGTGTTGAATTTCACCGGGGCTGCAGGAGCGGTTGTGACACAGCAAGGCAATCCTTATATTTTCAGGGCTGGTTTGACGCAGACCAACTCCATGCCTAAAACTGCCAGGTACATGGCACAAAAGCTGAAATTAAAAAAGATCGCGATCATTTACGTGAACAACGACTTTGGCAAGCCAGGACGTGACGCGATGGCGCAAGCACTGAAGGCGTACGACGTGGAGGTGGTTGCTGATATTTCTACCGAAGCCGGACAGATTGACTTTTCGTCACCCGTGTTGCGTGCACGGCAAACGGGGGCTGACTCGGTGTTTGTCTACCTCAATGAAGAAGAGTCTGCCCGCGCATTGCGTGAATTGAAAAAACAAGGCTGGAACAAACCTGTTGTGGGCGACGTGACCCTGTTAGGTCAAAAAGTGATTGAGCTCGCGGGCGATGCCGCCAATGGTGCGGTGGGTCATTCAGAGATGACTGCGGATGCCCCGATTGCGGGCATCAAAGCTGTGCGTGAGAAGTTCTTGAAAGAGTACAAAACCTTGCCTGATCACAACGGCATCAAAGGTTATCAAGCGATGTACATGCTCAAAGCGGGCATTCAAAGCGCGGGTAAATTTGACCGCGTTGCCGCGGCAAAAGCCATGCACGGCATGACCATCAAAACTTCTGCCGAGCCAGGCATCTTGATGGATCTGACGATTGATCAACACGGCGATATAGACCGCGAGAGCTTCATCATTGAAGTGCAAAACGGCAAGCCCGTGGTGAAAGAAATCTTGCCGCCCCTGGGCGCCAAGTGATCACGTGTCTTGATGGCTGGCGGCTCTCCAACGAGCCAGCAAGTCAAGAGGAATGGCATCTGCAATTTCCAGATACGACTTGCCTGTGAGCTTTTCTGCTTGACGCAGCAGATCAGCCACAGGGCTGCTGGGTTCATGTGTTTCAAACCACACGCGCGCAATGCGCACCAAAGACAGGGCGTCTTGTCGTGAGTGAGGCGTGGCCGACGTCTGCGTCATTGCATTGGATGTCGGTGGTGTATCTGATGTGGGAGTGTTCACTGTGGGTAAAGCGGGTTCCATGACCGGAGCAGGCGTCGCGTCGCGTGAGCTTGAATGGGGATGGATTGTCTGGTCCGATTCGATGCTGGGTTGCGCTGTGATGTGCAGCGCTGCATCGCGTTGAAAAGGTGCCAGCAAGGCCAGCAACGCAGACAAGTCGGGAGCATCTGACCCCAGGTCTGATTGAGCCCAAGCGACGATGCGCACAACTTGTGCATGAGCCTGCGACAAATCAAATATCACAGGGTGTTCTTGTGCCCACAAGCTGCGCATTTGAAGTGCAAGGCTATCGGGTTGAAGTGCATCAGCCATTCTGGGGATGGCCAAAGCGCGTTCCACATCACGGACACTCAAACGCGATGCTGCGGATTTGTCGATCATGATCTGGCGTAAGTCGGCCAACACTGTGCGGTGATCGGTCAATGCAGCTAGCACATTTGCACGTACCGCAGGATCAGAAGCGCCATCCAAGATGAGCTGTGGATGCAACGTCGGTCCAAACCGCTGCAAACTCTCAGCGATGAGATAAAGCCCGTGATAAGCCCCTTGTGCTCCTGCTTGTTGAATGCGACAGCGCAGTAACAAAATCAAGACACGAAGATCTTGACCCTTTGCAAGCAAGGCAAGCGATGCTGTTTCTATTTCACGCCAATTCAGATTTTCTGCTGGTGCCAGAAAATCACCATATTGCGCGGTCTCTTGTGGTGCTGTAGCGCTGTGGGCAATCCACCAGATCCCCCATGCGTGCAATACGCTTTCCCATGATGGTGTCTTTCGGAGATCCTGAAATCACCTTGCCGCCGTGGTCTGTGCTATCGCCCACCACAATGATTTTTTTTGCCATGAACTCAGTCCTCCGATTTCAGCGAAAGAACTCGGATTGCCATGCTTGAATACTGCGTGGGTATTCCGACGGGCGCGGTGTACGTGCCCGATCTGCTGCCATCAGCGCGTCAAACGGGCGCCATATGCGGCCACCACGCACGTGAGCACCGTGCTGAGTGCGGGGTACAACGACAGCGCGGTGAGTGACGCACAGAAATACGCACGCGTGCTGGCCAAGTTGGCGGGACTAGACGCCAGGGAGGGCGGCGTGAGCAACACGCTGGAGGTCCTCAAGGCGCAGTTGCAGGGCTCCTCGTTGAGCGCAGCAGGACAGAGCTTGTTGGTGGACGGCGCAGCGATCTTCGAATCGGGCAGTAACGCAACGTTATCGAACCTGATCGCCAGCGGAGCGGTGCTGGGGGATGCGTCCACAGCGAACGTGGGCGCGACGATAGGGGTGAGGAACGCAGGAGAGTTGGCAGACAACGCCTTGAGTGCGGTGGAGGCAGCCGATGGAACGCAGATTGTGGTGGCGATCGCCTCGAACGCGGTGAGCGCAGACACGGTGAGTGTGAGGGTGAGCGGGACGGGCGTGGGCGTAGAGCAGACGACGGTGTCGCAGGTGTTGAGTGCGGCGGATGTGACGCGTGGGTATGTGAGTGTGGCGCTGAGCCAGGGGTTGCTGGATGCGTCGGGGGAAGGGCAGAAGGTGGTGAGTGCGATCTTCAGGAACGGCTCGAGTGAGAAGACAGTGGCTGTGACGGGGTTCAGCTATGACGTAACGGCACCTGCTGCTTCGTTTCTGGGTTTTGTGGCGTCGGACGATCGGATCAACTGGGCTGAATCTACCAACCCGTCGTCCCTTGTTATTTCTGGCTCTGTCGAACCAGGTGCATCACTTTCATTCGCCATAGATGGATTGGCACGAAGCCCTGCGGTGGTTAACAACACTTGGACTTATCAACTCACGCCATCTGATCTATTGGCTTTAGGGCAAGGGATGAAGACACTGCATGTCGTTGCAACTGACGCCGTGGGAAATACCCATGCCATGAATAAAAGCGTTCTGATTGATACCGAGATGCCCAGCATCTCATTCAACTCGATTGCAGGTAACGATACGGTGGATCTCACAGAGCATGCGTCTGGTGTCGTCGTCAGCGGCATCACAAATGCAGAGCCTGGACAAATGGTGTCTGTCACCTGGGCGGGCATTACCAAAACTGGCACTGTGAATATGGATCACAGTTGGACGGTCGCCTCATTTGCACACAATGAGTTACCCATATCGGGAACGTTCCAAGTGGCCGTGGATGTTTCAGATGCTGTCGGCAATCCTGCAACGACGGTGACCAAAGCCGTGACGATTGATCCCTTCTTAGGAGGCACTGGTGCCGATGTCTTTTATGTGCCACCAGGCTTTGCCAGTACACCGACAACCTTGACGAATTTCACAAGAAGCCAAGGTGACAAGATTGATCTGCACGCGCTGCTCAATGGCAGTGGTTGCACGTCCGTAAACGCGTCTAACTTTTTATCGTTGACGCAAAGTGGTGCCGATGCTGTTCTGAAAATTGATATGCAAGGCGCCTCTAACTTTGCGTCACCCGAACAGACTTTCACCATGACCAATGCGTGGTCCAACGCCGGTGGTTTGAATGACACACTCAATAATTTGATTCTTAACAGTGTGATCTTGCTTTAACTTGCTTTTGATATAGAGCCTCATAGGCCAGCATCGAGTTGACCGCTGCATTTGGTACTCATTGTTGTTACTAGGGTAAACACGAACTCAAAAATCAGATCGATGGGGTGGTTAGAAATACATTGTATGTATACTGATTATTTCAAATATCAACGAAGAGACATGTTATGAAATTCATGGTTTCGCTCGCAAGATTATTTGCCATTCTTGCTGGCGTCTTGCTTACCTTCATCACCCTGATGACCTGCGCGAGTATTGTGGGGCGTGAGTTTTTCAGCAATGCAATCACGGGCGACTTTGAACTCTCAGGTGCAGCTACGGGTGCTGCCATTGCGATGTTCATGCCTTGGTGTCAAGCTAAGCGCGGCAACATCATTGTGGATTTCTTCACGGCCTCTTGTTCTGACAAAACCAATGAAAGCATGGACCGTTTAGGTGCTTTGTTTTTATCGATTTGTTTTGCAATCTTGGCTTGGCGTACCAGTTTGGGCGGTCTGAGCGCTCATACCTCAAATTCTGGCACCATGATTTTGGGTTTTCCAGAGTGGGTTGTTTTTGCCTGCATGACCCCGCCCTTTGTATTGACCAGCCTGATTGCTTTAGGTCAAGTCTTCGTTGGCTTTGATGATCAATTAGGAGAGTCCGCATGAGCAGTTTGCAATTAGTCGGTGCCATTTTCGGCATCATGTTGGTGCTAATGGCCATTCGTGTGCCAATCGCTGTGTCTATGTTTGTAGCGGGTGCTTTTGGTTACATCACACAAACGGGATGGTTGCCATTTGCTAACTTTTTGAACAACCAAGCGTTTGCGCGTTTTGCCAGTTACGACTTGTCGGTGATTCCTCTGTTCATTTTGATGGGACACTTTGCAACACAAGGCGGCATCAGCAAAGCATTGTTTGACTTTGCCGCTGGAGTGATGGGTCGCTTCAAGGGCGGCTTGGCCATGGCGGCGGTGTTAGCTTGTGCTGCATTTGGTGCGATTTGTGGTTCGTCTGTGGCGACTGCTGCGACGATCACAGGGGTGGCGTTGCCAGAACTTAAGCGTCACGGATACTCTGGCCGTCTAGCAACGGGTACTTTGGCCGCTTCGGGAACTTTGGGTATTTTGATTCCCCCTTCTGTGCCCTTGGTGATTTATGCGATCTTGACAGAGCAAAACATCGCCAAGCTGTTTGCAGCGGCGATGGTGCCTGGCATTGTGGCCATGCTCGGATACATGATTGCGATTGCGATTTATGTTCGTGTGGTCCCTGGCCATGCTCCAGAAGTGGATGACGATGTGTCGCATCTGACTTGGGGCTCGATCAAAGGTGTGGCACCGATCATGGCGATCTTCGTGATTGTCTTTGGTGGCATTTACTCTGGCATGTTCACACCGACGGAAGGTGCTGCTGTGGGGGCTGCGAGCACGTTCATTGCTTCTTTGTTCAAAGGTGAAATTACCTGGGAAAAATTCAAGCAATGCTTTTATGCCACAGCAGATAGTTCCGCCATGATCTTTTTGATTTTCATCGGTGCAGACTTGATGAACGGCGCTTTGGCCTTATCTCAAGCCTCCACGCAGTTGTCGGCGTTGGTGATGGGCTTAGGTTGGTCGCCCATCATGGTTGTTGTGGGCATCTTGCTGTTCTATGTGGTGCTGGGCGCCGTGATGGATGAGCTGTCTATGATTTTGCTGACCATTCCAATTTTCTTCCCGATCGTGATCGGGATGGACTTTGGCATGCCAAAGGAGTCGGTGGCTATTTGGTTTGGTATCTTGGTCTTGATGGTGGTGGAGTTTGGGTTGTTGGCACCTCCTGTCGGCTTGAACGTGTACGTTGTCAATGGTATGGCCAAGGACATTCCGATTGCTGAGAGCTACCGCGGTGTGATGCCTTTCTTAATCAGCGATACCTTGCGTACCTTGTTAATCTTGTTCTTCCCCGGTATTTGTCTGTGGCTGGTGTCTGTGATTACCTAAGTTGAGACACATGCGATCAAGCGCTGACGTTGATCGCAGGCATAAAAAAACGGGAGGCTTAGGCCTCCCGTTTTTGTGTGTGCACTCAGCGTGGATTACTTGGTGTACTTAGCGATCAAGCCTTGTGCCTCATGCAAGAGGTTAGAGCCGTTGATGCCCTTCTTCTCCATGTCAGATACCCATTCGTTGCTCAAGCTCGCCGAGGCACGCTTCCAATTGTCGAGTTCTGTTTTTGGAATGACGGTGATGGTGTGACCCCCTGCAATCATCTTGGCTTTTCCAGGCACGTCGTTGCCTGCCTGCATTTTGCCCAGCATGGCGGAGAGTTCGCGGCCTGAATTTTTGTCGATGACTTTCTTGAGGTCAGCTGGCAAAGACTCGTACTTGGCTTTGTTCATAGGCACCACGAACACCGTGGTGTAAAGCGCGTTTTCACCACGATCTGTTTCTGCGGTGTAACGAGCCAATTCTTCAATCTTGAGCGTTTGCGCGACTTCATAAGGAATCACTGCACCGTCAATCACGCCTTTGGACAAAGCGTCTGGCACGGCTGGCACAGGCATGCCGACTGGCGTTGCGCCCATGCTGGCGAGCAGCTTGGTGGTCAAACGGGTTGGGCCGCGCAATTTCAGACCTTTGATGTCAGCCATGGTCTTGATCTGCTTTTTGGCCGTGAAGATGTTGCCAGGACCGTGCACATGCATGGCTAAGACTTTCACATCTTTGAATTCGTCTTGCGCAAACTTCTCGTAATAGTCCCAAGTGGCGCGGCTGGTCGCCTCAGCATTGGTCATCATGAAGGGCAATTCAAACACTTCCATCTTAGGGAATCGACCTGCGGTGTAGCCGGGCAATGTCCAGACCACGTCAGCAACGCCGTCACGTGCTTGGTCAAACAACTGGGGCGGTGTGCCGCCCAATTGCATCGCTGGGTAGATCTGGCATTGCAGACGACCTTTGGAGTCTTTGGTGATGTTGTCGCACCAAGTTTTCAACATCGTGGTGTGCTGAATAGAGGTTGGGCCCAAGAAGTGATGCACTTTCAGGGTGATGGTTTCAGCATGCGCGGCGAAGCCTGAACTCAGAATGGCGGCGGCAATGGCTGCGCGTTTGAACACGTGTTTCATTTAATTGACTCCGTAGGAAAAATTGACCAATGCATATTAATCCGACCGAGCGGTCGGTTAATTAAGGGAAAACCAGCGATGCCTTGCGCAGTCGCTTAAACAATATCGACTTGATGCAGGTCGAACTGCTTGCGCTTGGCATCCTCGAAGTAATGCTGCAAGGTTTCTTTGACGGTGCGAAACGCAATCTCATCCCAAGGCACTTCATGTTCGGCAAACAACCGGGCTTCCATGGTTTCGTGGCCAGGATCAAACTGATCGCTGGTGAGCTGGGCGCGAAAGAAAAAATGCACCTGTCCGACGCGCACCACGTTCATGATGCTGAACAGGTCTTGCATTTCAAACTGTGCGCCGGCTTCCTCGACCGTTTCGCGTGCAGCGCCTTGTGCCACGGTTTCACCCAACTCCATGAAACCTGCGGGCAATGTCCATTTGCCCAGCCGAGGTTCGATGTTGCGTTTGCATAGCAACACCTTGTCACCCCACACCGGTACGGTGCCCACCACATTGAGTGGGTTTTCGTAATGGATGGTGTGGCAGGACGGGCACACCGCGCGCTCACGGGTATCGCCATCGTCGGGGACGCGATAGGCCACGGCCGTACCGCACGATTTGCAATGTTTGATCAGCGGACGGTGCAGCATGCGTGGTGGCCTTTTGTTTAAGCGACGTGAACTTTGAGTTCGCCCAAGCCCGTGATCGCACCAACCATGGTGTCGCCAGACACCACGGCAGCCACACCTTCAGGGGTGCCTGTGTAGATCAAATCACCGGGTTGAAGTTCCCACGCCGCAGACAAGTGCTCAATGGTTTCAGCAATGTTCCAAATCAGTTTGTTGATATGGCTACGTTGGCGATCTTGGCCGTTGACTTGCACATAGATCTCGGCGTTCACCACGTCGGCGGCTTGCGCTGCGGGCGTGATGGGGCCAATGGGGGCGCTCAAGTCAAACCCTTTGCCAATGCACCATGGGCGGCCTTGCTTCTTCATCTCACCTTGCAAGTCGCGGCGTGTCATGTCCAAGCCGACGGCGTAGCCGTAGATGTGGTTCATCGCGTCCGCGGCTTTGATGTTCTTGCCACCTTGGCCGATCGCCACCACCAATTCAATTTCATGGTGCAGATTCTGGGTCAAGCTGGGGTAGGGCATTGCGCCCGTTTCACCCGCGTTCACCACGATCAATGAGTCAGTGGGCTTCAAAAAGAAGAACGGTGGCTCACGCCCCGTAAAGCCCATTTCTTTGGCGTGTTCTTCGTAATTGCGGCCAACGCAATAAATGCGATGCACGGGAAAGGTTTCGCTCTTGCCGACCACTGGCACCGACACAACGGGCGTGGGGGGGAATAAATAGCTCATGGATGTCTCCTGCTTGGCGCGTGTGAAATCAGCCGTTGGATTTGGCGACCAACTCGAAATGCTCAACCACCGGTGGCTGTGCAAAGAAGGGACCCACGATCGCGCGCCACTGGGCAAACGCAGGAGATTCGCGGAAGTCAACAGTGTGGTTTTCCAGGGTGGTCCAGAAAATTTGCAACACGTAGCGCTCGGGCGATTCGATGCCGCGATTCACTTTGAATCCCTCAAAGCCTTTGGCTTTGGAGATCACGGTGTTCAAACCTTCTTGAATGGCTTGATCGAAAGCGGCTTGTTGGCCAGGTTGAATGCGGATGTCAGCGAGTTCGAGAATCATGGTGCGCTCATGGGTTAAAACAAGCGGCAAGTCTAACGTCAGGCCCAGACGTTCTAGCGTCTCGTTCGCGATATCCTTTGGCCATGAATATCTCTGATTGGCCTTTACCTGCTGGCGTGCATGCCGTGTGCACCACGCGTTTGGGGGGCGTATCTCAAGCACCGTTTGACAGCTTCAATCTGGGTGACCACGTCAACGACGCTCCTGCCGATGTGGCGGCCAATCGCAGATTGCTCACCCAAGAGCTGAATTCAGCGCGGCCTGTATTTCTCAAACAAGTGCATGGCGTGGAGGTGGTTCAGCTCCACACAGACACCCCCGATGGCACCGTGGCCGATGCGTGCTTGACGACGCAAGCTGGCGTGGCGTGCACCATCATGGTGGCGGACTGTTTGCCTTTGCTTTTTACCGACCGAGCAGGCCAAGTGGTAGCGGCTGCACATGCGGGCTGGCGAGGCCTTGCCGCAGGCGTGATTGAGCAAACTGTTCAAGCCATGTGCAAGACGGCAGCCCTTGAGCCGCATCAGTTGCGGGTCTGGCTGGGCCCCTGTATTGGTCCCGCGTCCTTTGAGGTAGGGCCCGAGGTGCGTGAGGTTTTCAAGGCACATGATTCCCGTGCACAGCACATGTTTCAACCTCATCCCCACCATCCGGGTAAATGGCTCGCAGACTTAGCGGGATTGGCGCGTCAACGTCTTCAAGCTTTGGGTGTTGCGTCGGTCGCGGGCAACGACAGCACGCCTGCCTGGTGCACCGTCACGCAGCATTCAAAGTTCTTTTCGTACCGGCGTGATGGCGTCACCGGGCGTTTCGCCGTGAGTATTTGGCGCGACGCTTGAGGGTTGGTGCTGGGCATGCGCCAAGGCCTCTTCGGCTTTGCGTGCCCGCTGACGGGACGGAGAACCCATGATGTAGCCCACCACGCCCATAGGTAAAACCCCATAGAGTAGAAACGTGAAGACAGCGCCCAAGACTGAGCCAACGGGACTCGTTGCCTCAGCCACCGCCATCATCAAGGCCACATAAAGCCACGCAATCAATACCAAATACATTTTTGTATACGCCTAACTTTGATGTCTGTCAGAAAATCGAAGGGTATTTCAATACATACTGACAACAGTTGATAAAGAAATTCGAAATCAGGAGACATGCAATGGACCAGAATTCTGCCCTAAAGAGTCTGAGCGAGGGATGGATGAAGGCGCTGGCCTCGTTCCAAACCTTGGGTACCCAGGGCGGTGCAGCAGCACCTCAACTCAGTTTTTCGCCAGACAAACTCGAGGCCTTGCAAAAGCAATACATGACCGAAGCCACCGAGCTCTGGAACCAGAGTCTGCATGGGGCACCTGTTGTGAAGGATCGCCGGTTCTCTGGCGACGCGTGGGCTCAAAACCCAGTGGCTGCCTTTGCCGCTGCGGCTTATATGCTCAACACCCGCACGCTGATGGGTCTGACGGACGCCGCCGAGACTGATGCGAAAACCAAAGCACGCATCCAGTTTGCGGTGGAGCAATGGGCTGCTGCGACAGCGCCCAGTAACTTTTTAGCCTTGAACGCCGATGCGCAGAAAAAAGCCATCGACACCAAAGGCGAGAGCATTTCCAAAGGCATTCAAAACCTGTTGCACGACATGCAGCAAGGCCATGTGTCCATGACCGATGAGAGCTTGTTTGAAGTCGGTAAAAACGTGGCCACCACCGAAGGCAAGGTGGTGTTTGAAAACGAATTTTTCCAGCTGCTCGAATACAAGCCCTTGACCGCCAAGGTCTACGAGCGTCCTTTCTTGCTGATCCCGCCTTGCATCAATAAGTTCTACATCTTGGATTTGCAGCCTGAGAACTCACTCATCCGTTACGCCGTGAGCCAAGGTCATCGCACCTTTGTGGTCAGTTGGCGCAACCCGGATGACTCGCTGCAACACACCACCTGGGACAACTATGTCGAAGATGTGGCAATTCAAGCGATTTCAGTGGTGCAAGAGATCGCGAATGTCAAACAAATCAATGCCTTGGGTTTTTGCGTAGGCGGCACGATTTTGTCGAATGCCTTGGCTGTGTTGGCTGCACGGGGTCAAAAGCCTGTGGCCAGTGCCACCTTCCTCACCACCCTGATCGACTTCCGCGACACCGGCGTGTTGGATGTGTTCATCGACGAAAACTTTGTCAAATTCCGTGAAGGTCAGTTTGCCAATGGTGGATTGATGAAGGGCAAAGACATGGCGTCGACCTTCAGCTTCTTGCGTCCCAACGATTTGGTTTGGAACTACGTGGTGGGCAATTACCTCAAAGGCGAAACCCCACCGCCGTTTGACCTGCTCTACTGGAACAGCGACTCCACCAACTTGCCCGGCCCCATGTACGCCTGGTACCTGCGCAACACCTACCTTGAGAACAACCTCATCAAGCCAGGCAAAGCCATGGTGTGCGGTGAGAAGATTGATCTCTCCAAAGTCAATATTCCCGTCTACATCTATGGCTCACGCGAAGACCACATCGTGCCGATCGGTGGCTCGTATGCCACGACCCAAGTGTTCCCTGGTAAGAAACGCTTTGTGATGGGAGCTTCGGGTCACATTGCCGGCGTGATCAACCCGCCTGCTGCCAAGAAGCGCTGCTACTGGACCGGCAGCGAAACCAATTTCCCGGCAGATGTGCAGCAGTGGATCGGCAAAGCCAAAGAGCACCCAGGCAGCTGGTGGACCGACTGGTCTGATTGGCTCAAGGCCCACGCAGGCAAACAAATTGCGGCACCCAAAACCTATGGTCGTGGCAAACACAAAGCCATCGAAAACGCACCCGGGCGCTATGTCAAAGAGCGCGCCAGCAACTGATTTTTCACACACAAAAAACTGGAGACAACATGGAAGACATCGTCATCGTTTCAGCCGCACGCACAGCCGTGGGTAAGTTTGGTGGTTCATTGGCAAAAATCGCCGCCACCGATTTGGGCTCCATCGTGATCCGCGAAGCCTTGGCCCGCGCCAACGTCGATCCTGCTTTGGTGGGCGAGGTCATCATGGGCCAAGTGTTGGCCGCAGGTGCAGGTCAAAACCCCGCACGTCAAGCGCTGATGAAGTCTGGCATTCCCAACGCCGTGCCAGCATTGACGATCAACGCCGTGTGCGGTTCGGGTCTGAAATCGGTCATGTTGGCCGCACAAGCTGTGGCCTACGGTGACAGCGAAATTGTGGTGGCCGGTGGCCAAGAAAACATGAGCGCCTCACCCCACGTGTTGTTGGGTTCACGCGACGGCCAGCGCATGGGCAACTGGAACATGATCGACTCCATGATCGTGGACGGTCTGTGGGATGTGTACAACCAGTACCACATGGGCATCACCGCCGAGAACGTGGCCAAAGCCCACGGCATCACGCGCGACATGCAAGATGCCTTGGCCCTGGCAAGTCAACAAAAAGCCTCGGCTGCGCAAGACGCAGGCAAGTTCAAAGACGAGATCGTGTCTGTGAACATTCCACAGCGCAAGGGCGACCCGCTCGTGTTCAACACCGACGAATACATCAACAAAAAAACCAATGCCGAAGCCCTGGCTGGTCTGCGCCCAGCGTTTGACAAAGCAGGCTCTGTGACCGCTGGCAACGCCTCAGGCATCAACGACGGTGCTGCCGCTGTGGTGGTGATGACAGCTAAGAAAGCCGCCGCATTGGGTTTGAAGCCCTTGGCGCGCATTGCTGCGTTTGGCACCAGCGGCTTGGATCCCGCCTTGATGGGCATGGGCCCTGTGTCTGCTTCGCGCAAGGCCTTGCAACGCGCAGGCTGGAAGGCGGCCGATGTGGACTTGTTCGAGCTGAATGAGGCCTTTGCCGCACAAGCCTGTGCGGTGAACAAGGAATTGGACATCGATCCCGCTAAAGTGAACGTCAACGGTGGCGCGATTGCGATTGGTCACCCCATCGGTGCCTCGGGTTGCCGCATCTTGGTGACCTTGCTGCACGAGATGCAGCGTCGTGATGCCAAGAAAGGTTTGGCCGCACTGTGTATCGGCGGAGGCATGGGGGTTTCTCTGGCCTTGGAGCGTTGATCGCCTCAGTTAAAGTTTTTCAGTCAGTTCAATAACTCATACAACAGGAGACAAGTGATGAGCAAAAAAGTAGCGTATGTAACAGGTGGTATGGGTGGCATCGGAACCGCGATTTGCCAGCGTCTGCACCAAGAAGGTTTCACTGTGATTGCCGGCTGCGGCCCCACACGTGACTTCAAAAAATGGTTGGACGAGCAAAAAGCATTGGGCTACACCTTCTACGCTTCCGTCGGCAACGTGGCCGATTGGGACTCCACGGTAGAAGCTTTCACCAAAGCCAAGGCTGAGCACGGCCCCATCGATGTGTTGGTCAACAACGCCGGTATCACCAAGGACCGCATGTTCTTGAAGATGAGCAAAGACGATTGGGATGCTGTGATGAGCACCAACCTCGACTCCATGTTCAACGTGACCAAGCAAGTGGTGCCAGACATGGTGGACCGCGGCTGGGGTCGCATCATCAACATCTCTTCGGTGAACGGTGAAAAAGGTCAAGCAGGCCAAACCAACTATTCGGCTGCCAAGGCCGGTATGCACGGTTTCTCCATGGCGTTGGCTCAAGAACTGGCGACCAAAGGCGTGACGGTCAACACCGTGTCGCCTGGTTACATCGGTACCGACATGGTCAACGCGATCCGTCCTGACGTGTTGGAAAAAATCGTGGCCACCGTGCCCGTCAAGCGTTTGGGCAAGCCTGCTGAAATCGCTTCCATCATTGCCTGGATGGCCAGCGAAGACGGTGGTTACACCACCGGTGCTGACTTTGCCGTCAACGGTGGTTTGCACATGGGGTAAGCCTTTGTGCCTCCGCAAAAAAGCCCCGCACTGCGGGGCTTTTTTTCGTCTTCTTGCATGCTGGGCAGCAAACTATTTGTCGAGCTTGACCATTTGCATGGCCGACGCAATCAAGCCAGACACTTCGGTCATGTTGCTGGGCACGATGAGCGTGGTCTTGGCGTCAGACGCCACCTTGCCATACGCCTGTACAGCTTGCTCGGCCACTTTGAGTTGCACCGCTTGCTCACCGCCGGGTTGGCGAATGGCGGCAGCAATGCGTTCGATCGCTTGCGCGGTGGCGTCGGCCACAGCGGTGATGGAAGCGGCTTCGCCCTGGGCTTTGTTGATGGCCGCTTGCTTCTCGCCCTCTGAGCGTGCAATGAAAGCCTCACGTTCACCGGTAGCGATGTTGATCTGCTCTTGACGACGGCCTTCTGACGCTGCAATGAGTGCACGCTTTTCACGTTCGGCCGTGATTTGAGATTGCATGGCGTGCAAGATTTCTTTGGGTGGCGTGAGATCTTTGATTTCGTAGCGCAATACCTTCACGCCCCAATTCAAAGCGGCTTCGTCAATGGCGGCCACCACTTGTGCGTTGATGATGTCGCGTTCTTCAAAGGTCTTATCGAGTTCGAGCTTACCAATCACGCTGCGCAAACTGGTTTGTGCCAGCTGTGTCACCGCCATGATGTAGTTGGACGAGCCGTAGCTGGCCAAGCGGGGGTCGGTCACTTGGAAATACAAAATGCCATCGACTTGCAGTTGTGTGTTGTCGCGCGTGATGCAAATTTGGCTGGGCACATCCAACGGAATTTCTTTCAGGCTGTGCTTTTGAATCACGTTGTCAATGAAGGGGACGACAAAGTTCAAGCCAGGCGTGAGGCTGGCGTGGTACTTGCCCAAGCGCTCGACCACCCATGCGTTTTGTTGTGGGACGACCTTGACAGTTTTGATGATGAACAAAACGGCGATGGCCAAAATGAGCAATGCGATTTCCATATGCAAACCTTTGAGAACAATTAAATTTTTTCGAGCACCAAGCGGCTGCCTGTGATTTCGATGATGCGGTGCATGCCTGGTTCAGGTGCGTGGCCTGGGGCGCATACGGCCGCCCACAGCGCACCACGGTGCTTCACTTGAGTTTGGCCTTGGGTGTCCCACGCGTCAACCGCGACAGTTTCCCCAATGTCGAGATGGATGTTGCTGTCTTGCGCATCGTTGCTGGGCTTTTGCTTCAGATGCCACACCACAGCGGCGGCACCCCCGACAGCTGATGCCGTGACGATTTGCCACGTGAGCGTGCCGCCTGCATAGGCCATCAACGCCGCTGCGGCAGCACCCAGCGAGAGCATGAGCAAATAAAACGTGCCGCTCAACAACTCGGCCACCACCAAGGCACCGGCTATGAGCCACCAAAGGGTTGGGTAATCCATCGTGAAACCTTTGAAATGAATGTTTTTCGGTACGTCTCCATTGTGCCCATTCTGGTCACGTCAACACGGGATAATTGCCGCATGACTTTTCCCGACGCCTCGCTTTGGCGCACCTCGGTTGCTCCCATGATGGACTGGACCGATCGCCATTGCCGTTATTTCCACCGATTGCTCAGCCGCAACACCTTGCTCTACACCGAGATGGTGACCACCGGTGCGCTACGCCACGGCGATACGCAGCGTCATTTGCGTTTCAACGCCGAAGAGCATCCGGTGGCGCTGCAGCTCGGTGGCAGCGATGCGGCCGATTTGGCGCATGCGGCCAAGTTGGGCGAGCTGTGGGGTTACAACGAAATCAACCTCAACTGCGGTTGCCCGTCTGACCGGGTGCAGCGTGGGGCCTTCGGTGCGTGTTTGATGAATGAGCCACAGACGGTGGCCGATGGCGTCAAAGCCATGATGGATGTGGTGAGCGTGCCGGTAACGGTCAAGCACCGCATTGGCATTGACCGCATCGAGAGCTACGACTTTGTGCGTGATTTTGTCGGCACGGTCAGCGACGCGGGCTGCAAGGTGTTCATCGTGCACGCACGCAACGCATGGCTCGATGGCTTGAGTCCCAAAGAAAACCGCGAAATTCCACCCCTGCGCTATGAGCTGGGCTATCAGCTGAAAAAAGACTTTCCCAACTTGGTGATTGCGATCAATGGCGGCATCACCACCAACGCGCAAATGACCGAACACTTGCAGCACGTCGATGGTGTGATGCTGGGGCGCGAGGCCTACTACCGCCCATGGTTGATGACCACCTGGGATGCTGAGTTCTACAACGATCCGCACGACACGCCGACCCGCGAAGCGGTGGAGGAGGCCATGGTGGCTTACATGGAGCGCGCCTATGCCGAGGACGGCTGCCCTTGGTACGCGATTGCACGTCACATGCTGGGCTTGTTTCATGGCCAGCGTGGTGCACGCTTGTGGCGTCAAGTCTGGAGCAATCACAAGCTCAAGCCTTTGCCACCCCGCGAGGTGATGGCGATTGCGCGCGAAGCCTTGGCACGCGGGGTCGTCCACCCCGAGCGTCTGGGTGCAGATCCACACGCATTCCAGGTCGCAACCGAGTCCCAGCATGCCGAATGAAGCCAGCCGCCTGCAGTCGCGGACTCAACTTGCGTTGGTGCTGATTTGGCTCACCCCTGTGCTGTGGAGTGTCAATTTGATTTCTGCCCGGCTCGCACCGGGCGTGGTGACGCCTCATGTCTTGGCCTTGGGCCGCTGGGGTGTGGCCGGATTGATTTTGACCTGGCTCGCACGTGAGGAGTTGTGGCGCATGCGTCGCGACGTGTGGGCGACTTGGCGTCAATCCATCGTGCTCGGTGCCTGTGGCATGTGGGTGTGTGGTGCATGGGTCTATCTGGCTGGCGAGAGCACCGGTGCGATGAACATCTCGCTGATCTACGCTTCATCACCCGTGATGATCGCGGTGGGCTCGGTGTTGTGGTTGGGGGAGCGTTTTTCCAAGCGCCAAATGCTCGGTGTGGTGTTGGCCATGTTGGGGGTGGTGCATGTGGTGGTGCGTGGTGAGTGGACACACTTGACCCAAGTCCAGCTGGTACCCGGTGACTTGTGGGTTGTTGCTGCAGCGATTGCATGGGCTGCGTATGCGTTGCTGCAAAAGAAATGGCACAGCCCCTTGGGGTCGACCGCTCGGTTGGCCTCGATTTGCATGGGCGGCATCGTGGTCTTGCTGCCCTTTGCCGTATGGGAGTTGATGTCAGACCACACCCCTGTGTTGGGGCTGCAGGCTGCGCAACTGGTGCTCGTCACCGCCTTGGTTCCTGGCTTGGCCGCTTATTGGATTTACGGGTGGACACAAAAAATCTTGGGTGCCAGCCGCGTGGCGGTCACGCTGTACTTGGGGCCGCTTTACTCTGGCATCGCGGCCTGGTTGGTGCTCAACGAGTCTTTGGGCTGGCACCATGTCTGGGGCGGCGCGATGATCCTGTCAGGCGTAGCCCTTGTGATGGCCGTCAAGGCAACGCCAGCCAATCCGTAGTTTTAAAAAAGGGGCATGACGATGAACGCTTCCCACCATGTTCAAACCGTTCTGGGGGCGTGCCCACACGATTGCCCAGATACCTGTTCATTGCTCACCACGGTGCAAGACGGGCGTGCGATCAAAGTGCAAGGCAATCCAGCACACCCCATGACCGATGGGGTGTTGTGCACCAAAGTGTCACGCTACACAGAGCGCACCTATCACCCCGAGCGGATTTTGCAGCCCCTCAAACGGGTGGGCCCCAAAGGGTCAGGCCAGTTTGAACCGGTCCCATGGGATGTGGCACTGGATGACATTGCGACACGCTTGAAAGAAATTGCCGCTCACGATCCGCAGGCCATCTTGCCCTACAGCTATGCAGGCACCATGGGGCTGGTGCAGGGAGAGTCCATCGCCGCTCGCTTCTTTCACCAGATGGGGGCGTCTTTGCTTGACCGCACGATTTGCGCCTCTGCCGGTGCCGAGGGCTTGACCCAAACTTTGGGTGCCAAGGTCGGCATGAAGGTGGCGAATTTCGCGCAATCCAAACTCATCGTCATTTGGGGCAGCAACTCGATTGGCAGTAATTTGCATTTCTGGCGGCTGGCTCAAGAGGCCAAGCGTCAAGGCGCAAAGCTGGTGTGCATTGACCCGCGCAAAAGCGAAACCGCAGAAAAATGCCACACACACATTGCACTTCGGCCAGGCACAGACGCCGCCTTGGCTTTGGCGCTGATGCACGAATGCATCGTGAACAACTGGCTTGATCAAGACTACTTGGACCGTTACACCTTGGGCTGGGAAGCCTTGCGCGAACGCGCGCTGCAATGGTCACCGCAACGCGCGGCCGAGGTGTGTGGCGTGCCGGTGGCACAAATCATTGAGCTCGCCCGCGATTGGGGCACCACGCAACCTGCAGCCATCCGTTTGAATTACGGCATGCAACGTGTGCGCGGTGGCGGCAATGCGGTGCGTGCCATCGCGTGCTTGCCTGCGCTCACAGGGGCGTGGCGTCATCCTGCAGGCGGGTTGTTGCTGGCCAGCTCTGGGCATTTCCCTGTGCGTCGTGCCGACTTGCAGCGTCCCGACTTGTTGGGCGATCGCCGTCCGCGCATGGTCAACATGAGCACGATTGGCGATGTCTTGCTGGCGCCGGCATCGACCGAGTTCGGTCCGGCCATTCAAGCGGTGGTGGTGTACAACAGCAACCCCGTGGCGGTCGCACCGCAATCGGGTCAGGTGGTGAAGGGCTTTGCCCGAGAAGACTTGTTCACTGTGGTGTTGGAGCATTTTCAAACCGACACGGCCGATTACGCCGACTACATCCTGCCCGCCACCACGCAGCTTGAGCACTGGGACATTCACACCAGCTACGGCCACACCGATGTGTTGCTGAACCGCCCGGCCATTGCGCCTGTCGGTGAGTCTCGGACCAACACCGATATTTTCAGAGCCTTGGCGCAACGCATGGGCTATGACGATCCTTGCTTTCAAGAAGACGACGAGTCGTTGTGCCGCACTGCGATTGGTGGCCCGCAAGACTTTGCGACTTTGCTCGCGCAGGGGTTCGTGACCTTGCCATTGCCCGATGCGCCTTTTGCACACGGTGGTTTTCCCACGCCTTCGGGCAAGTGCGAATTTTTCAGCCAGCGCTTGGCCGACATGGGACTCGACGGGCTGCCCGATCACTTGCCCAATTACGAGGTGGCGACGTCGCAGGGGCGCTATCCCTTGGCCATGATCTCGCCGCCTGCGCGTAATTTTTTGAACTCCAGCTTTGTGAACCTGAAGAGTTTGCGTGACATCGAGGTGGAGCCAGTGCTCGAAATGCATCCTTCCGATGCCGCGGCAAGAGGCATCACCGAAGGGGCGGTTGTGCGTGTCTTCAACGACCGCGGCAACTACATGTGCAAAGCTCGCTTGAACGACCGAGCCCGTCAGGGCGTCGTCCATGGTTTGGGCATTTGGTGGCGCAAATTGGGGCTCAACGGCACCAATGTGAATGAGCTGACGAGTCAACAGCTGACCGATTTGGGGCGTGCCCCTGTTTTCTACGATTGTGTGGTGGACGTCGCTCTGGGCAATGCCTGAGGGCCGATACGCGCAGCAGGCTTAGCTGGCGGCTTCCAAGCCGTTGGCGAAATGGGCCTTCATGCGTTGCACGCTGGCGGCTTCGTCGCGTGCGAGCAGGGCGTCCATCAACGCCTGGTGCTCGCGCAGCGACTCGTCGATGCGACCGGTCTTGAACAAGGAGTTGTGACGGTTGAGCTTCATCACCTTGCGCAAATCTGCCACCATCTGGTCACGCCAGCGGTTGTCGGCGATTTCCAGCAAGCGCATGTGAAAGCGCTCGTTGATCTCAAAAAACTTCTCGCGATCACCCGCGGCGGCGGTCAGTGCCAGATGCAGGTCTTGCAAATCTTTCAGCTGTTCTGGGCTGGCCTGTGTGGCCACCACGCCCGCGGCATCGGACTCTAGCAAAGAGAGCAGGTGGTAGACATCGCGCTGGTCTTTGTCGTTGACTTCGGTCACATAAGCGCCGCGTCGCACCTTCATGGTCACCAAACCTTCGGCAGCCAGCACCTTGAGCGCTTCCCGCATGGGGGTGCGGCTGATGCCGTACTCCTCGGCCAGACGCATTTCGTCAATCCAGCTGCCGGGCTCTAATTCACTCGCAAAAATCCGCTGACGAAGCAGTTCAGCGACTTCTTCATACAGGGCGCGAGGGGTGAGGGTGACGGCTGACATAGGACGCGAATTGTAAGGCTAGATAATATTTTGCATCAATAATTATGAATGATATGATGCCCAGCACACAAAAGCCCAAGGGTTTAACCTCGGGTTCGTTTGACCGCTACCCACCTCTTTGACGAGTGATTTGCCATGAGCCAAAAGCCGACCGAATTCAACGCCGCCAACCTAGAAGCATGGGCCAAAGCCGCTGCCAAGTCCGCCCCCGGTGGTGATTTGAGCGCTTTGAACTGGAAGACCTTGGACGGTATCAGCGTCAAGCCGCTGTACACCGCCGAAGACACCCAAAACCTGCCGTACGCCAACACATTGCCCGGTTTTGAGCCCTATGTGCGCGGCCCACAAGCCACCATGTATTCGGTGCGCCCTTGGACGATTCGCCAGTACGCAGGCTTTTCTACCGCTGAAGAGTCCAACGCGTTTTACCGCAAGGCTTTGGCCGCAGGCGGTCAAGGCGTGTCGGTCGCGTTTGACTTGGCGACCCACCGTGGCTACGACTCTGACCATCCCCGTGTGACCGGTGACGTGGGCAAGGCCGGTGTGGCCATTGACTCGGTGGAAGACATGAAGATTCTGTTCAACGAAATTCCGTTGGACAAAGTGTCGGTCTCCATGACCATGAACGGCGCGGTGTTGCCCGTGCTGGCCGGCTACGTGGTGGCGGCTGAAGAGCAGGGCGTGAGCCAAGAGTTGCTGAGCGGCACGATTCAGAACGACATTCTGAAAGAGTTCATGGTGCGCAACACCTACATCTACCCGCCAGAGCCGTCGATGAAGATCATTGGCGACATCATTGGCTACACCGCCAAGCACATGCCCAAGTTCAACTCGATCTCGATTTCGGGTTACCACATGCAAGAGGCGGGGGCCAACCAAGCCTTGGAATTGGCCTTCACCTTGGCCGACGGCAAAGAGTATGTGAAGACCGCCATTGCTTCAGGCTTGGATGTGGACGCCTTCGCCGGCCGCTTGTCGTTCTTCTGGGCGGTGGGCATGAACTTCTATTTGGAAATCGCCAAGATGCGCGCCGCCCGTTTGCTGTGGTGCCGCATCATGAAAGGCTTTGACGCCAAGAACCCCAAGAGCTTGATGCTGCGCACGCACAGCCAAACTTCGGGCTGGTCGCTCACCGAGCAAGACCCGTACAACAACGTGGTGCGTACCACCATCGAAGCGATGGCTGCGGTGTTTGGTGGCACACAGTCGCTGCACACCAACTCGTTTGACGAAGCGATTGCTTTGCCGACCGAGTTCTCGGCACGCATTGCGCGCAACACACAGCTCATCATTCAAGAAGAGACGCACATCACCAACGTGATCGACCCATGGGCCGGTTCTTACATGATGGAGTCACTCACCCAAGAGATGGCCGACAAAGCGTGGGCCATCATTGAAGAAGTCGAAACCATGGGCGGCATGACCAAGGCCGTGGACAGCGGCTGGGCCAAACTGAAGATCGAAGCCGCTGCCGCTGAGAAGCAAGCGCGCATCGACTCTGGCAAAGACGTCATCGTGGGCGTGAACAAATACAAGCTGGCCAAAGAAGATCCGATCGAAATCTTGGCCATCGACAACGTGCGCGTGCGCGACGGCCAGATTGAGCGTTTGCAAAAAATCAAAGCCACCCGCGACACCGCAAAAGTGCAAGCCGCGTTGGACGCACTCACCGCATCCGCAGAGAGCGGCGAAGGCAACTTGTTCGATTTGTCCATCAAGGCCATTCGCCTGCGCGCCACGGTGGGCGAGGTGAGCGATGCCCTTGAAAAGGTGTTTGGCCGTCACCGTGCTGACACGCAAAAGGTGACCGGCGTTTACGCTGCGGCCTACGACGACGGCGAAAACGTGGGAGACACCATGGAATATTGGAACCAACTCAAAGCCGACATCGCCGCGTTCGCCGACCAACAAGGCCGTCGCCCCCGCGTGATGATTTCTAAACTCGGCCAAGACGGCCACGACCGTGGTGCCAAAGTGGTGGCCACCGCATTTGCTGACCTCGGCTACGACGTGGACATGGGCCCCTTGTTCCAAACGCCAGAAGAGTGCGCGCGTCAAGCGATTGAAAACGACGTGCACGCCGTGGGCGTGTCCACCCTTGCCGCAGGCCACAAAACCTTGGTGCCCGCCATCATTGCCGAGCTGAAGAAACAAGGCGCCGACGACATCATCGTGTTCGTGGGCGGTGTGATTCCACGCCAAGACTACGACTTCTTGTACGAAGCCGGCGTGAAGGGTATTTATGGCCCAGGCACACCGATTCCCGTCAGCGCCAAAGACGTGTTGGCGCAAATCAAAAAGGCAATCGGGTGACACCTGCGCAGTTGCTCGACGGCTTGCTGCACGGCAACTCTGCCGTGCAACGTCGCGCGATGGCCAAAGCCATCACGCTGCTAGAGTCGACGCGTACCGACCACCGTGCTTTGGCCGATGACTTGCTCACGGCCATGTTGCCGCACACCGGCAAGTCATTTCGCTTAGGCATCAGTGGTGTGCCAGGGGTGGGTAAATCCACCTTCATCGAGGCCTTGGGGCTGTACTTGATCAGACAAGGCCACCGCGTGGCCGTGCTGACCATTGACCCATCGTCCACCGTTTCTGGTGGTTCCATCTTGGGCGATAAAACCCGCATGGAGTTTTTGAGCGTGCACGACCAAGCCTACATTCGCCCCAGTCCATCGAGTGGCACCTTGGGCGGTGTGGCCGAGAAAACCCGCGAGTCGATGCTGGTCTGCGAAGCCGCAGGCTACGACGTGGTGATCGTCGAAACCGTGGGCGTGGGCCAAAGCGAAACGGCCGTGGCCAACATGACCGACATGTTTGTGTTGCTGCAATTGCCCAATGCGGGCGACGATTTACAAGCCATCAAAAAAGGCGTGATGGAGATTGCCGATTTGGTGGTCATCAACAAAGCCGACATCGACGCCACAGCCGCCACCCGTGCGCAACTGCAAATCACCAGCGCCTTGCAACTGTTGGGCATGCACGGCGGTTCGGGGCATGCGCACCGCAACACCGACGTGTGGCATCCCAAAGTTGTGCAGCTCAGCGCCTTGTTGAACCAAGGCGTGGACGCGTTTTGGACCGCCGTGTGTGAGTTCAAAGCCTTGCAAACTCAAAACGGTCGCTTTGCCGAGCGCCGCCAACACCAAGCCTTGTCGTGGATGTGGGAACGCATTGACGCAGGCCTCAAACAAAATTTTCGGGCGCAACCGCGTGTGCAAGCGCTGCTGCCCGAACTCAGTCACCAAGTGGGTGCGGGGCAGTTGGCTGCTTCGACCGCAGCCCGTCAACTGCTCAGCGCCTATCAGGTGCAGAGTTAATTTGAAATCTTCCTGGAGAAAAGAGAGCAACCATGCAAGACATCATCGAACAACTGGAACAAAAGCGCGCCGCGGCCCGCTTGGGCGGCGGACAAAAACGCATCGATTCCCAACATGCCAAAGGCAAACTCACTGCGCGCGAGCGCATCGAAGTGCTGCTCGACGAAGGTACCTTTGAAGAGTGGGACATGTTCGTGGAGCACCGTTGCACCGACTTCGGCATGGAAGACAACAAGATTCCCGGTGACGGCGTGGTCACCGGCTACGGCATGATCAACGGCCGTTTGGTGTTTGTGTTCAGCCAAGACTTCACCGTGTACGGTGGTGCGTTGTCTGAAACGCACGCCGAGAAGATTTGCAAAATCATGGACCAAGCCATGAAAGTCGGCGCTCCCGTGATCGGTTTGAACGACTCGGGCGGTGCCCGTATTCAAGAAGGCGTGGCCTCGCTTGGCGGCTACGCTGAAGTGTTCCAGCGCAACGTCATGGCCAGCGGCGTGGTGCCCCAGATCAGCATGATCATGGGCCCATCCGCCGGTGGTGCGGTGTATTCACCTGCGCTGACCGACTTCATCTTCATGGTGAAAGACACGTCTTACATGTTCGTGACCGGCCCTGAAGTGGTCAAAACCGTGACCCACGAAGAAGTGACGGCCGAAGAGTTGGGCGGTGCCTTGACCCACACCACCAAGAGCGGTGTGGCCGACATGGCGTTTGAGAACGACGTTGAAGCGCTGTTGATGCTGCGACGCCTGTACAACTACTTGCCGCTGAACAACCGCGAAAAAGCGCCTGTGCGCGCCAGCGGCGATCCATCAGGCCGCATGGACATGAGCCTCGACACCTTGGTGCCAGAGAACCCCAACAAAGCGTATGACATGAAAGAACTCATCGTCAAAACCGTGGACGATGGCGACTTCTTTGAGCTGCAGCCCGACTACGCCAAAAACATCCTGATCGGCTTCGCCCGCATGGAAGGCCAAACCGTCGGCATCGTGGCGAACCAACCGTTGGTGTTGGCGGGCTGCTTGGACATCAAGAGCTCCATCAAGGCCGCACGTTTTGTGCGCTTCTGCGATGCGTTCAACATCCCTGTGGTCACGTTCGTGGACGTGCCTGGCTTCATGCCCGGTACCTCGCAAGAATACGGCGGCATCATCAAGCACGGCGCCAAGCTGCTGTACGCGTACGCCGAGTGCACCGTGCCGAAAATCACCGTCATCACCCGCAAAGCCTACGGTGGCGCGTACGACGTGATGGCTTCTAAGCACTTGCGCGGTGACGTGAACTTTGCTTGGCCCAACGCCGAAATCGCGGTCATGGGTGCCAAGGGCGCGGTGGAAATCATCTTCCGCGAAGACAAAGGCGACCCCGAGAAACTGGCCGCCAAAGAAGCCGAATACAAAGCCCGCTTCGCCAACCCGTTTGTGGCGGGCGCACGCGGCTTCATCGACGACGTGATCCAACCGCACGAAACACGCAAGCGCATTTGCCGCTCGTTGGTCATGCTCAAAGACAAGAAGATTGAAAACCCATGGCGCAAGCACGGGAACATTCCTTTATGACCCACCCCCGAAGCGCCTGTGGCGCTTCCCCCTCAAGGGGGCAACACCTGTGCTTTGGCAAAGCCTGCACCACGGTGTTTCCCACAAAGAATTGTTTGATGGAGATCGTCCATGTTTAAAAAGATACTGATTGCAAACCGCGGTGAAATTGCTTGCCGCGTCATCGCCACTGCTCACAAGATGGGCATCAAGACCGTGGCTGTTTACTCTGAAGCCGACAAAGAAGCACGTCACGTGCAACTGGCTGATGAAGCGGTGTTGTTGGGCCCCGCGCCTTCACGCGAGTCCTACCTTGTGGCTGACAAAATCATTGCAGCAGCCAAAGCGACCGGCGCACAAGCCATTCACCCTGGCTATGGTTTCTTGAGCGAGAACACCGAGTTCGCCAAGCGCTGCGAAGACGAGGGCATTGCCTTCATCGGCCCCAAGGCGCACTCCATCGCTGCGATGGGTGACAAGATCGCTTCCAAGAAACTGGCGCTCGAAGCCAAGGTCAACACCATCCCCGGCTACAACGATGCCATCGACACCGCGGAGCAAGCGGTCGAGATTGCCAAAGGCATTGGCTACCCCGTCATGATCAAGGCTTCGGCCGGTGGTGGTGGTAAAGGTTTGCGCGTGGCGTTCAACGACAAAGAAGCCTTGGAAGGTTTCACGTCTTGCCGCAACGAAGCACGCAACAGCTTCGGCGATGACCGCGTGTTCATCGAGAAATACGTGCTCGAGCCACGCCACATTGAAATTCAAGTGTTGGGCGACTCACACGGCAACGTGGTGTACTTGAACGAGCGCGAGTGCTCGATCCAACGCCGTCACCAAAAAGTGATTGAAGAGGCACCATCGCCTTTCATCAGCGACGCCACGCGCAAAGCAATGGGTGAGCAAGCCGTGGCCTTGGCCAAGGCGGTCAAATACCAATCTGCCGGTACGGTGGAGTTCGTGGTCGGCAAAGACCAAGACTTCTACTTCCTCGAGATGAACACCCGTTTGCAGGTGGAGCATCCTGTGACCGAAGCCATCACCGGCCTCGACTTGGTGGAGCAAATGATTCGCGTGGCCGCGGGCGAGAAGCTGGCCTTTGGTCAAGCTGACGTCAAGCGTGACGGTTGGGCCATTGAGTGCCGTATCAACGCCGAAGATCCTTTCCGTAACTTCTTGCCTTCGACCGGTCGCTTGGTGCGTTTCCAAACGCCCAAACAAAGCATGTTCCAAGGCAACACCCAAGACCTGCACGGCGTGCGCGTGGACACCGGTGTGCAAGACGGCGGTGAGATTCCGATGTTCTACGACTCGATGATCGCCAAGCTCATCGTGCATGGCAAAGACCGCAACGAGGCGATTGCCAAAATGCGCGAAGCGTTGAACGGCTTCGTCATCCGCGGCATCAGCTCGAACATTCCATTCCAAGCGGCGTTGTTGGCGCATCCTAAGTTTGTGTCGGGTGACTTCAACACCGGCTTCATCGCGGAGCAATACGCACAAGGCTTCCGTGCCGAAGACGTGCCACACGACGATCACGACTTTTTGGCTGCCCTGGCCGCATTCGTGCGCCGCAAGTCGCGCGAACGTGCGGCGGGCTTGAGCGGCCAGTTGCCTGGCTACGACGTGCAAGTGGGCCAAGACTACGCGGTGGTGGAGTTGGGACAAGGCGGTAACAACCGTTATGTGCCCGTGCATGTGGACGAATTCGCAGGCAAGCCTGGGGTGGCGCAAATCACCATCTCTGGCAAAACGTATGCGATCGAAAGCAAGTCCCGTTTGAACGACATTCGCATTGAAGGCACGTGCAATGGCAAGCCTTTCACCGCGCAAATCGAGCGCGGCACATTGAAGAACCCCTTGGCATTGCAAGTGCAACATAACGGTACGCGCATCGAAGCTTTGGTGATGTCGCCCCGCATGGCTGAGTTGCACAAACTCATGCCTTTCAAAGCGCCACCAGATCTGAGCCGTTTTGTGTTGTCGCCCATGCCTGGCTTGTTGGTCGATGTGGCAGTTCAGCCTGGCCAAAAAGTGCAAGCAGGCGAGCGCGTGGCGGTCATCGAAGCCATGAAGATGGAAAACGTTTTGTTCGCGGCGCAAGACGGCGTGGTCAAGAAAGTGGTGGCTACCAAAGGCGAATCACTCACGGTGGACCAAATGATTGTGGAGTTCGAATAAATGAGCGCCGTCACCCGCCCATTCAAGGTACTTGGCATTCAACAAATCGCCATCGGCGGTCCGGACAAGGGCCGTCTGAAAAAGCTGTGGGTTGACATGTTCGGCCTTGAAGTCACAGGCACGTTTCAAAGCGAACGCGAGAACGTGGACGAAGACATCTGCGCCATCGGCGTTGGCCCCTTCAAGGTCGAAGTCGATTTGATGCAGCCCATGGACATCGACAAAAAGCCTGCGGTCCACGCCACGCCCTTGAACCACATTGGCTTGTGGATCGATGACCTGCCCGTGGCGGTGGAGTGGCTCACATCACAAGGTGTGCGCTTCGCCCCGGGTGGCATCCGCAAGGGCGCTGCTGGCTTTGACATCACCTTCATGCATCCCAAGGCGAATGACGAGTTCCCCATTGGTGGCGAAGGCGTGTTGATTGAGTTGGTGCAGGCTCCGCCTGAAGTGGTGAAGGCTTTTGCAGCTTTGGCTGCTTCACACGCTTAAGCGACCTTGTTCATTCGCGCATCCAAGTCTTCGGCCTTGGGTGCCTTGAAGGCACAAAGCCCGTTCAAATCTTTGCGGTTTGGCGGGCTTTTGCTTTGGCCAGTGCGGCTTCGATGATGGCGCGTTTGCGGTCTACCTCGGGCGCATGCTCTGTGCCTTTTGTGTGCGCGGGCAGGTCTGCCAACTTTTTCAAGGCTTTGGCTTGCAAGCGTTGATCTTGCTCGGCGGCCTCACGCTTGAGCCGTATCTGTCGGGTCTCATAACGCTCGCGGGCCAAGTCCGCCAGATGTTGTGGCCAAGCGGCCCAACCGCTGAGCTGGATGTCCATTGGCTCTAAGGAAATGCAGTCGACCGGGCAGGCTGGAATGCACAGCTCACACCCGGTGCAATAAGCTTCGATCACGGTGTGCATGCGCTTGTTAGCGCCCACGATGGCATCGGTCGGGCACACGCCGATGCACAAGGTGCAGCCTATGCACCAAGACTCGTCAATGATGGCGATGGTGCGCGGGCCTTCAAGTCCGTTGTCGGGGTTCAGAGGCAGGGCAGGTTGACCGGTCAGATTTGCCAACCGTGCGACGCCTTCTAGGCCCCCGGGAGGGCACTGGTTGATGCCCGCATCGCCGAGGGCGATGGCCTCGGCGTAGCGTTGGCAATCAGGGTAGCCGCATCGCGTGCATTGCGTTTGCGGCAGGGCGTCGTTGATTTGCTGCGCGAGGCTCACTTTTTAGCAGAAGCCGCTTTTTTAGTCACAGGTTTGGCGCTGGCTTTGGCTGTGACTTTCTTGGCCGCGACAGGTGATGCTTTCTTCGCTGCAGCTGCTTTTTGAGGGGCTGCCACTTTGGTCGCTTTGCCTGCCTTGTTGTGTTCCAAGATGAAGCTCTTGACATGTGGATACACCACATCGCGCCAACGACGGCCACTGAAGATGCCGTAGTGGCCTGCGCCCTTGGCTTCCAAGTGGTGATGTTCCTGACGCACGATGCCACTGCACAGCTTGTGTGCTGCTTCGGTTTGACCTGAGCCAGAGATGTCGTCCAACTCACCTTCGACTGTCAGCAGCGCAGTGCCGCGAATGTCTTGTGGTCGCACCAATTCGAGCTTGCCTTGTGGGTTTTTAACTTCCCAGGTGCCACGCACCAGCTTGAACTCTTGGAACACGGTGTTGATGGTTTCCAAGTAATAGTCGGCATCCATATCGAGCACGGCGTTGTACTCGTCATAGAAATCGCGGTGCGATTCGACGCTGGAGTTGTCGCCCTTGATCAAGTCTTTGAAGTAGTCGTAATGGCTCTTCAAATGGCGATCGGGGTTCATGGCCACGAAGCCTGTGTGCTGCAAAAAGCCTGGGTAGACGCGACGGCCTGCACCGGGGAAGTTGTCAGGCACGCGGTAGATCACATTGTTCTCAAACCAGCTGTGGCTCTTGTTGGTCGCCAAGTTGTTCACAGCGGTGGGGGACTTGGTCGCATCGATGGGGCCACCCATCATGGTCATGCTCAAGGGGGTTTGTTCGCCACGGCTGGCCATCAAGGACACAGCGGCCAAGACAGGCACGGTGGGTTGGCACACGCTCATGACGTGGCAGTTGCCGTATTTGGTTTGCAAGTCACGGATGAAGTCTTGCACGTAGTTCACGTAATCGTCGAGGTGAAATTCACCCTCGCTCAAGGGGACCAAGCGGGCGTTGCGCCAGTCGGTGATGTAGACCTTGTGGTCTTTGAGCATGGTTTTGACGGTGTCGCGCAGGAGCGTGGCGTAGTGGCCAGACAAGGGGGCCACGATCAGCACCACGGGTTGGTGTTTGAGCTTGTCCAGCGTGGCTGCGTCGTCTGAAAAACGCTTGAAACGACGAAGTTCGCAAAAAGGCTTGTTGATTTCAATGCGTTCATGGATCGCGACGCTCACGCCGTCGACTTCCACAGATTTGATGCCAAATTCTGGTTTTTCGTAGTCCTTGCCCAAGCGGTAGAGCAGGTCGTAACCGGCGGACACGCGCTGCGCCATGGCGTTTTGGCCGATGGGAGACATGGGGTTGCTGTAGAGCTTAGAGGCGGCCTGCGCAAAGTCTGCGAATGGCTCCATCAAGGTGCGCTGGGTTTCGAAGATTTGGTAAAGCATAAGTCTTATCTCACAAAATTGTTGCAGTGCAATATAGCAGCAGTTTCATCGTTGAAAATGGAGTCTGTCCCCCAATTTACTAGGCATCTTTCTCTGTCTTGGACCATTCATGAGCACTGTTATCTTTTCGACTCGTATGCCCGTTCTTTTCGTGGGGCACGGCAGTCCGATGAATGTGATTCAGGACAGCCCATACCGCCGCGCTTGGGAGGCGTTGGGGGCTGAGTTCGGAACGCGTTGGGCCAAGCCCAAATTGATCTTGTGCATCTCCGCGCATTGGATCACCCCAGGTTGGTGGATGACTGGCATGGACAAGCCCAAAACCATTCATGACTTTGGCGGCTTTCCTCAGGAGCTGTTCGATCAGCAATACCCCGCGCCAGGCGCCCCTGAATGGGTGGCCCACACGGCGCAGCAATTGCGTCAGCCACACAACGGCGAACCCGTCGGCATCGACTTGACCGAGTGGGGCTTAGACCACGGCGCATGGAGCGTGCTCAAGCCGATGTTCCCTGCCGCGGATATTCCCGTGGTGCAACTGAGCATCGACTATCACCGACCCGCTGCCGAACACTTTGCCTTGGGCCAGCAACTGCGTGCCTTGCGCGATCAAGGGGTGCTCATCGTGGCCAGCGGCAACACCGTGCACAACCTGCGCACCATGAACCGATCTGCTGCTGACAACCAAGCCTACGACTGGGTCATTCAGTTTGATGAGTGGGTCGCGCAACAAATCACCTCGGGCCACCTCGAAGCTTTGGTGGATTTCCAAGCGCAAGGTGAAACCGCAAAAATGTCGCACCCCAGCTATGACCACTTCTTGCCTTTGCTCTACGCCGCAGGTGCGGTAGAGGCGGGCGAGCCCGTTGAATTTTTCAACGAGGGTTATCAGTTGGCATCCATTGCGATGCGCTCTGTCATTTGGGGGTGATCAACCCAAAATGTGCATGTGCGTTCAGCGCAATAAAAAAGGGCCTGTGAAGGCCCTTTTTCATGGCTGCACGTTAAGCGTGCAAGCGGTGTGCCGTTACATCACTTTCGCGATGGCTTGGCACACGTAGTCGATGTTCTTGCTGTTCAACGCAGCCACGCACATGCGGCCTGTGTCGGTGCCGTACACGCCAAACTCAGAGCGCAAACGCACCATTTGGTCTTTGCTCAAACCTGAGTAGCTGAACATGCCGATTTGGGTGGTGATGAAGCTCATGTCTTGCTTCACGCCAGCGGCTTTGAGGCCGTCCACCAGCTTTTGACGCATGGCTTTGATACGCACGCGCATTTCGCCCAATTCTTTTTCCCACAAAGCGCGCAGCTCGGGGTTGTTCAACACCGCTGCCACCACAGCGCCGCCGTGGATCGGTGGGTTGGAGTAGTTGGTGCGAATCACGATTTTGAGTTGGCTCAACACGCGGCCCGCTTCTTCTTTGTCAGCGCACAGCACGCTCAACGCACCCACGCGCTCGCCGTACAAGCTGAAGCTCTTGGAGAACGAGGTCGACACGAAGAAACACAAACCTGCATCCACAAACTTTTGAATCACAGCGCCGTCTTCGGCGATGCCGTGGCCAAAGCCTTGGTAAGCCATGTCCAAGAAAGCAGTCAGGTTTTTCGCCTTGACCACCGCCACCACTTGGTCCCATTGGGCTGGGGTGATGTCGTAGCCGGTGGGGTTGTGGCAGCAAGCGTGCAACACCACGATGGTGCCTGCCGCTGCGGCGTTCAACGAGGCCAACATGCCTTCAAAGTTCACGCCGCGTTTTTCGGCGTCATAGTAAGCGTAGGTGTCGACCTTGAAACCGGCGTTGGTGAACAAGGCGCGGTGGTTTTCCCAGCTGGGGTCAGAGATCAACACGGTGGCGTTGGGGCTCAAGCGCTTCAAGAAGTCAGCACCGATTTTCAAGCCGCCTGTGCCGCCAATCCCTTGGACCGTGGCCACGCGGCCAGAGGTGACGGGTTCGGAGTTCGCACCGAAGACCAAGCCTTTGACCGCGGCGTCATACGCCACGATGCCGTCGATGGGCAAATAGCCGCGCGCAGTGGGCGTGGCCATCATGGTTTTTTCAGCGGCTTGCACGCATTGCAAGAGGGGCAGTTTGCCGTTGTCGTCGAAGTACACACCCACGCCGAGGTTGACCTTGTTGGGGTTGGTGTCGGCGTTGTATTGCTCGTTGAGGCCCAAGATGGGGTCGCGGGGTGCCATTTCGACGGCGGTAAACATTGACATCGTCAGTCCTTGATCACGGATAAAGATAGGAGGTTGGGTGAGGTCGCGCAGTCTGCGGTAGGCTTGCACGTTCGGCCTGAATTTTAAGGGTCAACCCGCAGTCTTTTGAGAACAGCACGTTTTTTTGCTTCCCGTCGTTTCACGCACCATGTCCACACCCATCCCAGCACTCATCGACGCCGTGATTGACAGCACGCCAGCCCCTGCCGCCGAGGCGCCCCAAGGCACCATGGTCCGCTACCCCGGCTCGCCGTTTGAGCTGTTTCAGCCTTACCCACCCGCAGGCGACCAACCCACGGCCATTGCCCAGTTGGTGGAAGGTGTCAACGACGGCGAAGTGTTTCAAACCCTGTTGGGTGTGACGGGTTCGGGCAAAACCTTCACCATGGCCAACGTGATCGCCCAACTGGGGCGGCCCGCCATCATCTTTGCGCCCAACAAAACCTTGGCGGCGCAGCTGTACAGCGAGTTTCGTGAGTTCTTCCCCAACAACGCGGTGGAGTATTTCGTCAGCTACTACGACTACTACCAGCCCGAGGCCTATGTGCCGCAGCGCGATTTGTTCATCGAAAAAGACAGCGCCATCAATGAGCACATCGAGCAAATGCGTTTGAGCTGCACCAAAAGCATCTTGGAGCGCCGTGATGTGATCGTGGTGGCCACGGTGTCTGCCATTTACGGTATTGGTGAGCCCGAGAGTTACCACCAGATGATCATGACGCTGCGCTCCGGCGACAAAGTGGGCCAGCGCGATGCCATCGCCCAGCTGGTGCGCATGCAGTACGAGCGCAACGACCAAGATTTTTCACGCGGGAAATTCCGCGTGCGCGGTGACACGATTGATGTGTTCCCCGCGGAACACTCCGAGCTGGCGATTCGCATTGAGTTGTTCGATGACGAAATTGAAAGCTTGCAACTGTTTGACCCCCTCACGGGCCGCATTCGCCAAAAGATTCCGCGCTTCACCATTTACCCATCCAGCCATTACGTCACACCGCGCGACCGTGTGTTGGCGGCGGTGGAAACCATCAAGGTGGAGCTGGCCGACCGTTTGAAAGAACTGGTGGGCATGAACAAGCTGGTCGAAGCCCAGCGCTTAGAACAACGCACACGCTTTGATTTGGAGATGCTCAGCGAAGTGGGCCACTGCAAAGGCATTGAAAACTACACCCGACATCTGTCAGGCGCTGCGCCCGGCGCGCCGCCCAGCACCTTGACCGACTACATGCCCAAAGACTCGGTGATGTTTTTGGACGAAAGCCACGTGATGATCGGCCAGCTCGGCGGCATGTACAACGGCGACCGTGCGCGTAAAACCACCTTGGTGGAATACGGCTTTCGTTTGCCCAGCGCCTTGGACAACCGCCCACTCAAGCTCGACGAATTTGAAAAACGCATGCGCCAAGTGGTGTTTGTCTCGGCCACGCCTGCCGAGTATGAGAAGACCCACGCCAGCAAAGTGGTGGAGCAGTTGGTGCGACCCACAGGCTTGGTCGACCCGATTGTGGAAGTGCGTCCCGCCACGCACCAAGTGGACGATGTGCTGCAAGAAATTCGCATCCGTGTGGAACTGAACGAGCGTGTGCTTATCACCACGCTGACCAAGCGCATGGCCGAGCAACTGACCGATTACCTGACTGACAACGGCGTGAAAGTGCGTTATATCCACAGCGACGTGGACACAGTGGAGCGGGTTGAAATATTGCGCGACTTGCGCTTGGGCACTTTTGATGTGCTGGTGGGCATCAACTTGTTGCGCGAAGGCATTGACTTGCCCGAGGTGTCGCTGGTCGCCATTTTGGATGCTGACAAAGAAGGCTTCTTGCGCTCAGAACGCAGCTTGATTCAAACCATTGGCCGTGCGGCGCGTAATTTGAGTGGCAAAGCCATTTTGTACGCCGACCGCATGACCGAGTCGATGAAGAAGGCGATTGGCGAAACCGAGCGTCGTCGCACCAAGCAAATTGCGCACAACTTAGAGATGGGCATCACGCCTCGCGGTGTGTTCAAGCAGGTGCGCGATTTGATCGATGGCGTCTACAGCGAGAAGGCCGGCAAAGAAGCCCAAGCTCGCGAGTTGCAACGTGCCGCGATTGAAGACATGAGCGAGCGCGATGTGGCCAAAGAAATCAAACGTTTAGAAAAGCTGATGATGGAGCACGCACGCAACCTCGAGTTTGAAAACGCCGCCCGCGTGCGTGACCAACTGGCCACCTTGCGCGAGCAGGCCTTTGGCGGGGCAGGGCACGACAACGTGGTGGTGCTGGCGCAAAAGTCCTAGATCAGGGTTTTTACTTGGGTTTGGTCGTCGACAAATCACCTAGGCGACCTAGTACCCGAGCAAATTCGTGGGGATTAGGGTATACTTGACCTAATTAGTCGACAAAGCCCAACCAGAAGGAGCTTGCCATGCGTCTCACCACCAAAGGTCGTTTTGCGGTCACCGCCATGATTGATTTGGCCCTGCGTCAAAACAGCGGTCCCGTCACCTTGGCTGCCATCAGCCAACGCCAACAAATTTCGTTGTCTTACCTCGAACAGCTGTTCGGTAAGTTGCGTCGTCACGATCTGGTGGAATCCACCCGGGGCCCTGGTGGCGGTTACTCGTTGGGCCGCAAGGCGGCTGACATCACGGTGGCCGACATCATCGTGTCGGTGGACGAACCCATTGATGCCACCCACTGCGGTGGCAAAGAAAACTGTCTGGGCGAAACCGGCCGCTGCATGACACACGAGTTGTGGGCTTCGCTCAACCAACGCATGGTCGAGTTCTTGGACTCCGTCACCCTGCAAAAGCTGGTGGACGACCAGCTTGCCAAAGGCGTGGAAATCGAAAACAAGCCGGCCATCCGTCGTGCTATTTCGAGCGCACCCGTGGTCAAGCCCATCCGTGTGAATGCCCCGAACTCGGTGTTCGCTTTGGGCAATGCCTTCGCTAAAAGTTAAGTTATTTTTGATTGAGCCATCATGGACATGACACCCCATTTCCCCATTTACCTCGACTACGGCGCCACCACACCGTGTGACCCACGCGTGGTGGACGCCATGATTCCTTGGTTGCGCGAGCACTTTGGCAACCCCGCATCCCGCAGCCACGCATGGGGCTGGGAAGCCGAAGCCGCGGTTGAAAAAGCACGCGGCGATGTAGCCGACCTGATCGGTGCCGACCCACGCGAAATCGTGTGGACGTCCGGCGCGACCGAGTCGAACAACCTCGCCATCAAAGGCGCGGCGCATTTCTACAAGTCCAAAGGCAAGCACCTCATCACCGTGAAGACCGAGCACAAAGCCGTGCTCGACACCATGCGTGAGTTGGAGCGTCAAGGGTTTGATGTGACCTACCTCGACGTGCAAGAAGATGGCATGTTGAGCATGGACGCCCTCAAGGCGGCGATTCGCCCAGACACCATCCTGATCAGCGTCATGCACGTGAACAACGAAATTGGCGTGATCCAAGACATCGCGGGCATTGGCGCGATGTGCCGTGAAAAAGGCATCATCTTCCACGTCGATGCCGCACAGTCCACAGGCAAAGTTGAGATTGACATGGCCACCTTGCCCGTCGACTTGATGAGCTTGGCTTCACACAAAACCTACGGCCCCAAAGGCATTGGCGCTTTGTATGTGCGTCGCAAGCCGCGCGTGCGCTTGGAAGCACAAATGCACGGTGGTGGTCACGAGCGCGGCATGCGCAGCGGCACCTTGCCAACGCACCAGTGCGTGGGCATGGGCGAAGCGTTTCGCTTGGCCAAACTCGAAATGGCGCAAGACTTGGCCAAAGCCAAGAAGCTGCAAAAGCGTTTGCTTGATGGCTTGACCGACATGGAACAAGTCTTCATCAACGGCAACCTGGAACACCGCGTGCCCCACAACTTGAACATCAGTTTCAACTATGTGGAAGGCGAGTCGCTGATCATGGGCATCAAAGGTTTGGCGGTGTCGTCCGGCTCGGCCTGTACCTCGGCCAGCTTGGAGCCCAGCTATGTGTTGCGCGCCTTGGGTCGCAGCGACGAGTTGGCGCACAGCAGCCTGCGCATGACGATTGGCCGCTTCACCACCGAAGAAGAAATCGACTACGCCATTGAAACCATTCGCCTCAACGTGGCCAAGCTGCGTGACCTGAGCCCCTTGTGGGACATGTACAAAGAAGGCATCGACATCAGCACCATCCAATGGGCTGCGCACTAACTTAGGAGATTCACCATGGCTTATTCTGAAAAAGTGGTTGACCACTACGAAAACCCCCGCAACGTGGGCTCCTTTGACAAGGGCGACGACTCTGTAGGCACCGGCATGGTGGGCGCGCCTGCTTGTGGCGACGTGATGAAGTTGCAAATCAAGGTCAACCCGACCACGGGTGTGATTGAAGACGCGCGTTTCAAAACCTACGGCTGTGGCTCTGCCATCGCTTCTTCTTCACTCGTGACCGAGTGGGTCAAGGGCAAAACCTTGGACGAAGCCGCAGCTTTGAAGAACAGCGAAATCGCTGAAGAACTGGCGCTGCCGCCTGTGAAAATTCACTGTTCCATCTTGGCCGAAGACGCCATCAAGGCAGCTGTGGATGATTACAAAAAGAAACACGCTGCGGCTTAACCCAAGAAGAACACCATGGCGATCACACTGACTGAAGCCGCGGCACGCCACGTGACCCGCTACCTTGCCAAGCGCGGCAAAGGTGTGGGCGTGCGCTTGGGTGTCAAAACCACGGGCTGTTCGGGCTTGGCGTACAAGCTCGAATACGTGGACGAACAAGAACCCGAAGACGTGATCTTTGAAGACCACGGCGTGAAGGTGTTGATCGACCCCAAAAGCTTGGCCTACATCGACGGCACGCAACTCGACTTCGTGCGCGAAGGTCTGAATGAGGGTTTCAAGTTCTTGAACCCGAACGAGCGCGACCGTTGCGGTTGCGGCGAATCGTTCCGTATCTGAAGCTGAGGGCGACGTGAGCGAACCGGCCCTGCCGTTGTCGGCGCAGCTCGCGGTCAGCGACTTTGAGCTCTTTGGCGTGCCGGTGCAGTTTGCACAAGACCGAGCCCAGCTTGATGCGCGTTGGAAAGACCTGCAGCGCGAAGCCCACCCCGACAAATTTGCCTCGCAAGGCACGGCGGCACAGCGCGTGGCCATGCAGTGGTCAGTGCGCATCAACGAGGCGTATCAGCGCCTGAAAGACCCGATGCGTCGCGCTGCGTACCTCTGCGAATTAGGCGGCGCACCCATTCAAGCGGAAAACAACACCGCCATGCCCGCTGCGTTTTTGATGCAGCACATGGAATGGCGTGAGGCCATGGACGATGCCACCGATGCGTCCGCCCTAGAAGCCTTGTTTGACGAAGTGCAGCAAGCACACAAAGCCGCTTTACAGCAATGCGCCCAGCTTATCGACACCGCACACGACCTGCCCGCTGCCGCGCAGCAGGTGAGGGGGCTGATGTTCATCGAGAAGTTTTTGCGTGACATCGAAGCCCGAATTGACCAACTAGACGCCTCCTGAAAGCGACAATACACACCTATGGCGTTGTTACAAATTTCCGAACCTGGCCAAGCACCAGACCCACACCAGCGACGCATCGCGGTGGGCATTGACTTGGGCACCACCCACTCGCTCGTGGCTGCCATGCGCAACGGCGTGGCCGAGTGCTTGCCCGATGCGGAGGGCCATGTCATCTTGCCTTCGGCGGTGCGTTATCTTGAGAATGATGGCCGCCAAATAGGCCGTGCCGCATTGGCATCGCAAGCCGAAGATCCGCAAAACACCTTGGTGTCTGTGAAGCGTTTCATGGGCCGTGGCGTGGCGGACATTGCCAACCGCGACCAGTTGCCTTATGTGTTTGTCGACAAGCCCGGCATGTTGGCCATTCAAACCCGTGTGGGTGAGAAGTCGCCCGTTGAGGTGAGCGCCGAAATTTTGGCCACCTTGCGTTTCCGCGCCGAAGACACCTTCAACGACGATTTGTACGGTGCGGTCATCACCGTGCCTGCGTACTTTGACGATGCCCAACGCCAAGCCACCAAAGATGCCGCGCAACTCGCTGGCATCAATGTGCTACGCCTCATCAACGAGCCCACGGCTGCGGCCATTGCCTATGGCTTAGACCAAGCCAGCGAGGGTGTGTACGCCGTGTACGACCTGGGCGGCGGCACGTTTGACATCTCTGTGCTGCGCCTCACGCGCGGCGTGTTTGAAGTGTTGGCCACAGGCGGCGACTCGGCTTTGGGTGGCGACGATTACGACCGCGCCTTGGTAGATTGGGTGCAAGCCCAAACCGGCTGCGTCATTGCCACACCGGCTGATAAATCCAATGTGTTGGTGGCAGCGCGTGCCTGCAAAGAAGCCTTGTCCGCGGCTGATAGCGCTACGTTTGAAGTGGCCTTGTCGAGTGGGGCACTCAGCCACACCGTCACACGCGCCGAATTTGAAGCAGCCACCGCCGCTTTGACCCAGCGCACCTTGTCTGCTGTGCGCAAAGCCTTGCGCGATGCCAAGCTCAGCAAAGACGACATTCAAGGCGTGGTCATGGTGGGCGGCTCCACCCGCATGCCACAAGTCCAGCAAGCCGTGGCTGACCTGTTGGGTTGCGCTCCTTTGAACAACCTCAACCCCGATGAAGTGGTGGCCCTCGGTGCTGCCATTCAAGCTAACCAGCTGGCCGGCAACAACCCCGATGGCGAGTTGTTGTTGCTTGACGTGATTCCGTTGTCGCTCGGCATTGAAACCATGGGCGGTTTGGTGGAGCGCATCGTGCCGCGCAACCAAACCATTCCTACGGCGATGGCGCAAGACTTCACCACCTACCAAGATGGCCAAACCGCTTTGGCTTTGCATGTGGTGCAGGGCGAACGCGACATGGTGTCTGATTGCCGCAGCTTGGCCCGCTTTGAGTTGCGCGGCATTCCACCCATGGCTGCAGGTGCTGCACGCATTCGCGTGACCTTCACGGTCGACGCCGACGGCATGGTGAGCGTGAGCGCGGTTGAGCAGATGAGTGGCGTCACCGCCAACATCACGGTCAAGCCCTCGTACGGTTTGTCGGACGACCAAATTGCTGCCATGCTGCAAGACAGCTTCAAGACCGCAGAGCAAGACATCAAGGCACGTGCCTTGGTTGAAGCTCGCGTGGACGCCGACCGCATGTGGTTGGCCACGCAAAGCGCTTTGCAGGCCGATGGCGATTTGCTGTCTGCCGAAGACCGCGCACGCATCGACACATTGATGGCTGCAACGCTTGATGTCAAAAATCTGGAAGACGCCGCCGCCATTGAGGCCATCACCGAAGCGCTGGCCAAAGGCACCGAAGCTTTCGCCGCTCAACGCATGAACCGAGGCATTCAACACGCCTTGGCCGGACAAAACATCGAGAACATCTAAATGCCTGTCATCAAAATCTTGCCCCATGCCGAGCTTTGCCCTCAGGGCGCAGAGTTGCAAGCTGCCGCTGGCAGCACTATTTGCGAAGTGCTGTTGGAAAACCACATCAACATCGAACATGCGTGCGACATGAGCTGCGCCTGCACCACCTGCCACGTCATCGTGCGCGAAGGCTTCAAGTCGCTCAACGAAGCCGATGAGAACGAAGACGATTTGCTGGATCGTGCTTGGGGTTTGGAGCCCAATTCACGCTTGAGCTGCCAAGCCATCGTGGCCCAGCAAAACTTGGTGGTGGAAATCCCGAAGTACACCATCAACCACGCCAAAGAAAACCACTGACCATGCGCCAGATTTTTCTAGACACCGAAACCACAGGCCTCTCGGCCGAGAACGGCGACCGCGTCATTGAAATTGGTTGCGTCGAGCTGCTGCATCGCAAGCTCACGGGCAACAACCTGCATTTCTATTTGAACCCTGAGCGTGACAGCCACGAAGACGCCTTGCGCGTGCACGGCATCACCAACGAGTTCTTGAAAGACAAGCCGAAATTTGGCGAAGTGGTGGACCAGTTTCTGGAATACATCGAAGGCGCAGAAATCATCATCCACAACGCGCCGTTTGACATTGGTTTCTTGAACAAAGAGCTGGAGCTGCAAGGCCGTAAACCTTTCACCAGCTACATCGAGAGCGTCACCGACACCCTCGTGATGGCTAAGGAAATGTTCCCGGGCAAGCGCAATTCGCTCGACTCTTTGTGCGATCGCTTAGAGGTAGACAACTCAGGCCGCACCTTGCACGGCGCGCTGCTGGACGCTGAGCTGCTGGCCGATGTGTACATCAACATGACGCGCGGCCAAGACGCGCTGTTGATGGAAGTTGAGACGGGAGACACCGAAACGCGTTCCACCCAGTCTGTGGACCTTCGCAGCTTCACGCTGCCCGTGATCGCTGCGTCAGAGCAAGAGCTGACCCAGCATGAGGATTTGTTGGCCCAGCTCGATAAATCGAGCGGCGGAAAAACAGTTTGGCGAAATCTCGAAAATTCTGTGGCATAATCATGGTCTTTCCAGCGATGGAAACGGGCGGTTAGCTCAGGGGTAGAGCACTGCATTCACACTGCAGGGGTCACAAGTTCGAAACTTGTACTGCCCACCATAAATACCCAATGAAACAAGCACCTAGAGGCAACTCTCGGTGCTTTTTTCTTGCCCGCTCGCAACGTATATCCAGCCGGGCGCACAAGCAGAAGAAAAGCCCCACCCGCATAATTTGAAAATCATGGGCTCAAAACACCCTGAGCTCCCCGTTTTTAAAGGAACCGAAATTGACCTCCACCCCCAACCCCGCTGCACCGCATCCGGTGGCCGTCTCCCGCACCATTGAGCGCCTGGTCACCGGGCAGGCCACCTCGGACGGCGCAGGCGTCAAGCTCAACCGCGTGCTCACGCAAAATTTGCAGCAGCGGCTCGACCCGTTTCTGATGCTCGATGCCTTTGGCAGCGACAAGCCCGACGACTACATCGCCGGTTTCCCGGACCACCCGCACCGGGGCTTCGAGACCGTGACCTACATGCTGGCCGGGCGCATGCTGCACCGCGACAGCGCGGGCAATGAAGGCCTGCTGCAAAACGGCGGTGTGCAATGGATGACCGCAGGCAAGGGCGTGATCCATTCCGAAATCCCGCAGCAAGAAGAAGGCGTGATGGAAGGCTTTCAGCTGTGGCTGAACCTGCACAGCAGCGAAAAAATGAACGCGCCCTGGTACCGCGACTTCCAGAACGAGCAGTTGCCCAAACTGACCACGCCCGAAGGCGTGCAGGTCACGGTGATCGCCGGCTCCAGCCACGGTGTGCAGGGCGCGGTGACCCGCGAGATCACGCAGCCGGTGTATCTGGACGTGCACATGCCGCAGGGCGCACGTTTTGAGCAGACGCTGCCCGAAGGCCACAACGCCTTCATCTATGTCTACCGTGGCGAAGTGCAAATCGGTGGTCAGGCGGTGCCCGTGCAGCGCATGGCCATTCTGGCGAACACCCCGCAGGCCGATGGCGTGGTGATCGAAGCCAGCGCCGATGCCCGGTTCATTCTGGTCTCGGGCAAACCCCTCAAAGAGGCCATCGTGCAGTACGGCCCGTTTGTGATGAACACCACCGAAGAGATTTACCAGGCGCTGGCGGATTTCCGCGACGGGCGTTTGGGTGAGACCGCCTGAGGTTCATTGCTTCTGAAAGGGTACCGACATGTCTGAGCTGTTGCGACTTCAGGGCCGTGTGAGTGAGCTGGCGCACGGCCTGCAGGTGCGCCGTGTCTTGCCTGCGGCGCGCCAGCGCTCGGTCGGCCCCTTTGTGTTCTTTGACCACATGGGGCCGGTCCACCTCAGCGCCGACACCGACAGCGATGTCGGTGCGCACCCGCACATCGGGCTGGCCACGGTGAGCTACCTCTTTGAAGGCCGCTTGCTGCACCGCGACAGCATTGGCAGCGTGCAGCGCATCACACCGGGCGACATCAACTGGATGACGGCCGGGCGCGGCATTGTGCACAGCGAACGCGTGCCCGACGAAGATCGCGGCAAAGACCGTCGACTGCACGGACTGCAACTGTGGGTGGCCCTGCCGCCTGAGCTGGAAGAGACCGAGCCGGCCTTTCAGCATGTGGCCGCGTCCGACATCCCTGTCTGCACCGAACCCGGCGGTGCTGTGGTGCGCGTGCTGGTGGGCGAGGCCTTGGGCCAGCGCAGCCCGGTCCGTGCTGCATCGCCCACCTTGTATCTGGATGTGCAGCTGCCAGCGCACAGCAGCTGGGCCTTGCCTGCGATGGCCAGCGAGATGGCCATTTACAGCCCGGAACAGGCCTTGCAGGTCAACGGGCAAGACGTGGCTGCGCAGGAGATGGTGGTGCTGGTGCCCGGCGAGACGTCTGCCATCGCTGCAGGCGCGCAGGGCGCACGCTTTGTGGTGATCGGCGGTGCGCCTTTGGCACAAGCTGTGCGCATGTGGTGGAACTATGTGTCGGTGGACCCCCAGCGGATTGCCGCTGCGGCCAGACGCTGGAATGAGGGTGGGTTTGACGCCATTGCGGGTGAGACGGAGCGGGTGCCTGGCCCATCAAACTTTCAGCACTTGTCTTGAATGAACGACGGGCTCTGCCCTGAAGCGGAAGTTGTTCCTCAAGTTGCGAATGTTCGTTTAGCGGGGATCGTTAAACACCCAATAAAAAGGGCTCAACGATGCCACGTTGAGCCCTTTGTCGATGATGGCGAGAGACGCTTAGTCTGCTGTCAAACCCAAAGCTTTCACAAGCGGTCCATTGCGTGCCAAGTCCACTTTCATGATGGCTTCAACATCTGAAGGAGGGCCGGGATGTGCAGCCAGGCCGTACTCATTCAAGCGCTTGACCACGTCGGGCAGTACCAACATCTTGTTGATTTCGCTGTTGAGCAACGTGACGATGGGCTTGGGGGTGGAGGCTGGTGCGAACACGCCAAACCAAACAAAAATATCTAAATCTTTGTGAAGTGATTTCATCTCGGGCAAGTTCGGGAACATTTCTTTGGCCTGAGGACCACTGGCTGTCAATGGAATCACGCGACCCGCTTTGATCAATGGCATGGCTTCTGCGACGCCAACAATCATGGTGCCGACAACGCCAGACACGATGTCTTGCATGGCAGGTGACGTTCCTTTGTAGGGGACGTGTGTCAACTCAAGGCCCATGCGGTTGCGAAACAACTCCATCGCCAAATGGGTGGGATGTCCTGCGCCGCCCGTGGCAAAGTTGATTTTTCCAGGATTGGCTTTCCCAAGCTTGATGAGGTCTTCCACTGTTTTCACGCCCAATGACGGGCTTGCCACCATGACCAATGTCGCTTTACCAATCAGTCCTACGGGTTGGAAATCTTTCACGGGATCGTAGGGGAGCTTGGGGTAAACAAACGGGTTGACCACCAAGCCTGCATCTGGCGCAATGAGCAAGGTGTAGCCATCTCCCGGCGCTTTGGCCACGATATCTGCCGCAATGGCAATCGCTGCACCGGGTTTGTTGTCGACCACGATCGGTTGACCGAGTGACTCGCCGACTTTTTGGGCCGTGACCCGTGCCAAGACGTCCCCTAACGCGCCACTCGGACTGCCGACGACCAAGCGAATCGGTTTGCTGGGATAGTTCTGTGCTTGGGCGAAGGGCAATGCCAGTGCCATGGCAAGTCCAAACGTTGCGCGCAAGAAAGTCTTTCGTGCCAATCGTGTGCTGTGTGCGGAAATTGTTGGGGTCATCAATGTCTCCTGTGTGAAATCGTCATGGTTGAAAATTCATTCGATCTGTCATGGCTTCTTTTTATTTTTTCTTTCCAAGTCACTCTCCAGCAACAGCGTGGCTTGCTGCTTCCAGAGTTTGATCATGTGTGGAATCCGAGAGGTGTCTGGGCCAATGATTTTTCGGATGCTCAAGCCTCGGACAACGCAAAAAGTCAGCGAAACCACCTCATCTGCTGTGCTCGCCGAATAGCCGGATGCTCTAAAGACTTCTCGCCATGCGTTTTCCACCGACACCCGATAGTTTTGGGCGAGTCGTTGGACGGCTTGGCCTAGCGGTTCTTCGCCACCGACCATCATCAAATCTAACGAGAGGTAGAAGTTCTCGCCCAAGAAAAAGTCTTTGCTGTCAGCGATCAGGGCTTGTAGCAATTGGTCAGGATGCGTCTTGGCTTTTGCAATCTTTGCCAATGCGTTGGCTTGTGTTTCTTTGAAAACAAATTCAAGAGCTTCAATCACCAAGTCGTCCTTCATGGGGAAGTAATGACTTTGTGCACCTCTTGAGACGCCCGACATCGTGGTCACATCGGCCACACGAAATCCGGCATACCTTTTCTTCTTCAACAGCGCGACCGCACCTTGAACGAGTTTGAGGCGCGTTTCTTCGCGTCGCTGCGCCTGCGTCTTGCGCGTGCGCATGGGCGTGGTGGGGGATGACGAATTTGGCTTAGGCATTGCGACAGTGATTTACGGCTTGGTGCGTTCCCGGATGGCGAACGTCATCTCTCCCAAGCCGTCACACGCCACGCGAACCTTGTCGCCCTTGAGCACGGGGCCAACGCCTTCGGGTGTGCCCGTCAGGATCACGTCCCCCGGATGTAGGGTGTACGCACGCGATGCGAATTCAATCAGGTCTGGAATGTCAACCGTCATTGCCCCCGTGGACGAGTGCTGACGTCGCTCACCGTTGACCCATAAGGACATGGTGAGGGCATGGGGATCTTTGATTTCGTCAGCGGTGACAAATGCAGGTCCCAGCACCGTATAGCTGTCGGGTGATTTTCGATAGCTGCGTTCTTCCACACCACGCACGGTCATGTCCAGCCCCAAGGTGTAGCCGGCCACATGGCTGAGTGCGTCTGCGCGCGAAATGTCACGCCCCATTTTTCCGATCACCACAGCGAGTTCAATCTCGTGGTCTGTTCGGCGATCTGGAAACACAATTTCAACGCCCTCAGACTCGCCCACGACGGATGAATTGGCTTTGAGAAACAAACCGTATTTGTCGACAGGACGTTCAACACCCTCAAGGGCTTTGGCATGTACGCCGTGATCAACGCCAGGATCTTTGGTGTCCAGCGCCACATGCAGTTTGTAATTCGCAGGCGCCGCCATCACCTTTGACGGCGTGGTGAGTGGGCTGTGCAAGGTCACATCAGCGCGGCTGAATTTTTTTGCAGTTGCACGCAGGCTCAGGGCCCGTTTTGAAATTTCTGCCAAATGCAGAATCAGTGGATCGCCCAATGGCGCAGGCCATGTGGAAGGGGGGAGTGCATCCAGGGCTGCGGTCACGTCATAAATGTCATGGCCTTCGAGCAAGCCCAGGTGGTGAAGGTTGAATCGGCAGAGTTGCATAGAAATGGTGGGTGTCAAAAAATGGATTTAAACGCTCAGTGAAATTGGCTTCCAGAGCCAATCCAAGCAACGGTAAAAGTCTTCGGGTGTTTTTTCTTTGAATTGCTGTGTGCGTACTTCCGCATCTACGCCTGCGCAGTGGTAAACATCCCAGAGCGCACGCGACTCCAGTTGTACCCGCGAGGTTCTTAAAAACCGCAAACGTTGCAGTTCTTTGAACGCGCTTGAAAAATCATCCCCATGTTTTTTGACCAGCTCGGACAACACAAGGGCATCTTCAAACGCCATGCCAGCGCCTTGTGCCAGAGACTGCAGCGTGGCGTGCGCAGAGTCACCCAACAGAGTCATGCGGCCCTGACTCCAATGGCGTATGGGTGTTCTGTCTGCAATGGCCCAGCGCCGTTCGAGATTCATCAAGGCCATCGCGTCTCGCGCTTCGGGCGTCACTTGTTGCATCAATTCATCAATGTGAACTTTGTAGGCTTCGTCACTGATGTTGTGGACGCCTTCTGGCAATCGGACCACCAAAACCAAATTCAACTCAGTGGCGTTGCGCAAGGGGTAGTAGATGACGTGAAACCCATCCCCCGTCCACATGGTCACACCTTGACGTTTTTGCAGCGATGCGGGTGCATCTTTCATGGGGATGATGGTTCTGTGTGCCACATAGCCCGTGTCGCGTGGTGCATCGGAAGGGTTGAGCCGTGATCGCAGTTTGGAGCGCAGTCCATCGGCCGCAATCAGTGCCTTACCGAAGATCGCCTCACCTTGCTCGGTGACCACTTTGACGTGGTCTTGCTCGGCCGAATAGTCCACCACCGTGGTCGATTGACTGAGCGCGATGTGGGGTTGCTGTTTACAGGCGGCCAGCAAAATTTCGTGCAAGTCGACCCTGTGAATGGCAATGTAGGGCAGCTGTTGATAGCGCGCATGGAACTCAGGCGTTCGCAGTGGAATGTCCGCCAGTTTGTCGCCTGTATAAGCCTCGTACAGCAAGATTTGTTCAGGCAAATAAGACGCCTTTTTCACCGCGTCTGCGATCCCCAGCTTTTCCATCATGGGGGTGATGTTGGGGCCAATTTGAACGCCATAGCCAATGGTTCCGATTTGATCGGCTTGTTCCAAGAGCTGAACAGCTTGGCCTTGTTGGCTCAGTGCCAAAGCCGCGGCGAGGCCTGCAATGCCACCTCCCACGACGATGACGGGTAGTTGGGCAGAAGTCTCTGTCGTCTTTGTAATGTGTGACATGTTGATTTCTCGCTGACCTTGCGCGGCTTATTCGCAAGCCTCGTGATGGTAGAAATGGCAGTAGCGCATGAGCTTTTCATCGGTCAGCTCCACCACCACGGCATCTTCGGTGGCGGAGTGCTTCAATCGATGGCCCATCGGTGCGGCCATGACATCGCCAAATGCCCAATTGAATTTCTCTGAGCCAATTTCTGTGCAACCCGACCCCGCCAAGACGACGAAGATAGAGCTTGCATGGTGTCGATAGGCATGACCTGCCCAGCCCTTGGACAGGCGATGCACCTTGATGCCAATCGTCGGCATTTGAGGGGCGTCGATGTCAATGCTTGTGCCAAAGAACTGTTGATCTTCTGCGCTGGCTTGGTGGCTTTGCTGGTTCAGCCGTTCAACGGTGTCCTTCCATTCAATGCGCATGGGCGAGCTTTGAATGTCTTGGATGTTGGATTCCCATTGGTTCGGATGCTCTTGCGCCGTCATCGGCTCGAGCAAATGCACCAGCGGAATATCTAGACAGTCAAACCAATAGGCTTGCTCACTGCCTTCATGCCCATGGCCATGCCAGTAGCCGCCGGGTGTCAGCACAATGTCTCCCGTTTCCATGGGGTGCTTGAGGCCATTCACCACAGAGTAGGACCCGCGGGATTCCAGAATCACGCGCAGCGCATGCGGTGCGTGTTTGTGTGAGCGTGCCTTTTCACCTGGCAGGATGGATTGATAGGCACCCACCAGCGTGCGGGTAGTGGCGAATTCGTTGCCCGCTATCGGGTTTCTCAACACAAAATTTCGACGCTCGGCCAGATCCGTGCCGATCACACGGCCTGCTGTGATCAGCGCGGGCTTGATCTTGGCGTACTGCCAATGCGCAGGCTTGAAAACGGAGTGGGGTTGTGCCCACATCAATGGGCTTTTGAAAGGCACCCAGCCAGGCACACAGTTGTGGTCAGCAATCCTTTCGATCAACTCGTCGACATGCTGAATGTCTGCAAATGCACCTTCGCTTGAGGATCCGGATGAGTTCATGGGGCTACCTGCTTAAAAACAGACTGTATTGTTTATTAGTTGTGTCGAAAAACAAATACCATCAAGGGTATTCACTGATCGTTTCACTGGCGATGCGATCTCGCAGGTGACACACGCACTGAGCGTGAGCTCCATACTCAGATGCTTTTTCTTTATTTGTTCAGCAGAACTTTCGATATGACCCATGACGCCAAGCCGGTAGATTCCACAGGGCACAGCAAGCTCATTGCCAACCTCATCGCGCAGATCTCGTTTGGCTTGATCGCGATGACCATTTGTTTGCCCTCCATGCAAGAGTGGGGGCGAATTTTTCAGGCCACGCAAGCGGAGGTTCAGCTGACCTTCAGTTTTTATGCTGTGGCGTATGGTGGTTTTCAGCTTTTGTACGGGCCTTTGTCGGATCGCTATGGCCGCAAGCATGTGCTGTTGATCGGCTTGTTGCTTGCGCTGTTGGGTTCTGTGGCGTGTGCTGTGTCTACCGATTTGCTGATGCTGTCGATTGCGCGTGCGTTGCAAGGGGCTGGCAGTGCGGCAGGCATGGTGATTGGCCGCTCCATGGTGCAGGACTTGTTTCAAGGCGCAGAGCGAACCCGTGTCATGGCCTACATCGGCATGGCTTTAGGTCTGTGTCCACCCATTGCGTCCATCATCGGTGGACAGATACACGTGCATGTGGGATGGCAAGGCAACTTTGTGTTGGTCGCTGTGCTTTCTGCCGTGTTGATTTGGACAACTTGGCGAGGCCTTCCTATGTTGGTCACCGCAACCGCGCATGACGCACACTGGTTGGACCACATGATCGCTGCCTATCGACGCTTGGTGCGGGAAAGAGACTTTCTGTTGTATATGGTGATCTTGGCGATGACCACCTCCACCTTCTACATCTTCTTGGCGGGGGCGCCCATCGTGTTGAGTTCCTATGGCGTGGGGCCTGAGGGTGTGGGCTGGTACATCATGTTTGTGCCCATCACCTACATCGGTGGCAACTTCATCACCAGCCATTTGATCCATCGCGTGGGCGAGCGGCAAATGATGATCTTGGGTCAGGTCGCCGCCATCAGTTCCTTGTGCTTGTTGTTGCTGCTGGGATTGCTGGGGGTGAACTCACCATGGGCCTTCACCTTGCCGCTCATGCTGCTGGGATTGGGCCATGGCTTCTTGAACCCACCTGCATTGGCGGGCACGGTTGGCGTGATTCCTGCGCTGGCTGGATCAGCCGCTGCGGTTGCGGGGCTGATGCAGCAATTGACCGGTGCTGTGGGCGGGGCGCTTGTGGGTTGGTTCACACACGAAGGCTCTGTGAATTTAGCGCTTTTGATGATCGCCTTCACCCTGTGCGGACTGGCAGGGCAACTGGCCTTGCACCACGGCGCGCACCGCCGAGCCTGAGCGGTGCAAGAGAGAGCGAAAATAAGCCATCTCATTGTTTTTACCCATCCCTGACAAAGCATGCCTCGCATTCAGTTCTCCCTGCCAGACCACTTCATCTTCTCGACCGACATTCAGATCTACATCAGTCACGTCAACCAAGGGGGCCATTTAGACAACGCGCAATTGCTCACCTTGGTGTCTGAGGCACGGGTTCGTTTCTTCAAGTCACTGGGTTACACCGAGGGCAATGTGGGCGGCTATGCCATCGTGGTCGGAGACATCGTGGCGCAATACAAGTCCGAAGGTTTCCACGGCGAAACCATGCGCGTGAGCCTGATTCCCCAGGACTACAACAAATACGGTTTTGATCTGGTCTACCGCATGGAATGCTTGGATTCGGCGCGAGAAGTGGCGCGCGGGAAAATTGGCATCGTCTTCATTGAGCGAGCGACCCGCAAAGTCAGCCTCATTCCGCCCGAGTTCTTACAGCGTGTGCAAGACTGTTCTCCAATCCTGAACTGAATGTCACATCTCCTCAGCGACACGGCGCGCAACCGTCAAATTGGAATTGCCTTGGTCACAGCGACCACGATCATGTTCGCTGTGCTCGACACCAGCGCCAAATGGCTGGTGCAAACACTGCCTGTGGTGCAAGTCGTGTGGCTGCGGTTTTTGGTGCACACGATCTTGACCGCTGTCATGTTCATGCCGTCCATGGGCGCACGCTTGTTTGTGGTCAGCAACCCGCGCTTGCAGCTGTTGCGCGGCGTCATGCTGGCGCTGATGACCGGGCTGAACTTCTTTGCATTGCAGTATTTGCAATTGGCGGAAACAGGCGCGGTTCAGTTCTCAGTGCCTATTTTGATTGCGCTCATTTCCGCTTGGTTGCTGCACGAGCGGCTCGACGCCAAACGATGGATTGCGATTGGTGTGGGCTTCTTGGGCGTTTTGGTCATCATCCGACCGGGCAGCCATGGCTTTCATCCTGCTATTTTTCTCAGCATCATGAACGCGTGTTTGTACGCCGGCTTTAACTTGATGACGCGTCGCTTGGCCAGCAGCGATCACCCCATCGTGACGCAATGGGCTTCTGCGGCGGTGCCTGCATTTTTGTTGGCCCCGTTTGCGTTGTGGCAGTGGCAAAGCCCGGACGGCTGGCTGACCTGGTTGATCATTCTTGCCACCGGTCTCAGTGGTGGTTTGGGGCACATGGCCTCTGCTGTGGCCCACCGCTATGCCACGGCCGCAGTGCTGGGCCCCTTTTTGTATCAACAAATCATTTACATGACCTTGGGGGGTTGGCTGGTGTTTGGACAAATTCCAGACCAAGCAGTGGCCCTGGGGGCTTGCATAGTGGTTTTGAGTGGTTTGTATCTGCTGTGGCGCGAATTTCGCAAAACAGATAATCCAACTTTGACTTGACTGGGAAGCGTATGACATTGCCGTTATCTGGTGTTCGGGTGCTTGATCTTTCGCGCGTCCTTGCGGGGCCCTTGTGTGGTCAGGTGCTGGGCGACTTTGGTGCCGAAGTCATCAAGGTCGAACATCCCAGCCGAGGTGACGACACGCGTGACTGGGGGTTGCGTGTGGGCAACACCGAGACCGCGTACTTCAACAGCATGAACCGCAACAAGCGTTCCATCACGGTAGATTTGCAGTTACCTCAAGGTCAGGCCTTGGTGCTTGAGCTGGCCAAGCAGTGCGACGTGGTGTTGCAAAACTTCAAGTTTGGCGGCGCAGAAAAAATGGGCTTGGGCTATGCGCAAATCAAAGCTGTCAAGCCCGACATCATTTACTGCTCGGTCTCCGGCTACGACCGCACCGGCCCCGAGGCGGCACGTCCTGGCTACGACCTGTTGGTTCAAGGCGAGGCAGGCCTCATGGCCATCAATGGCGAACCCACGCAACCTCCGTTGAAGTTTGGTGTGGCGGCCGTTGACCTGTTCACCGGCATGTATGCCGCCCAAGCGGTCTTGGCGGCTTTGTTCGCGCGCCAATCCACTGGCCAGGGCCGCAACATCGAAATGGCGCTGTTTGATTGCGGCCTGATGCTCACCGCATATTGCGGTCTCGAAGCCTTGCTGATGCAAAAAGACCCACCGCGTTATGGCAACTCGCATCCTTCCATCGTGCCCTATGGCGTGTTCGATGCGGCCGATGGCCCCTTGGTCATCACCGTGGGCAACAACGCGCAGTTCGCACGCTTTTGCAACGAGGTGATTGAGCGTCCAGACTTGGCCAACGATGAACGCTTCAAAACCAACTTGGGCCGCGGCCAACACCGAGATGTGTTGATGGTTGAGATCTTGCGCGAGCTCAAAACGCGCACGCGCGAGGTGTTGCTGAAGCGTCTCGCGGCGGCTGGGATACCGTGTGGCGAGGTGTTGGGCCTGTACGAAGCTTTGACCTCCCAGCGTGCCGTCCAAAGTGGCTTGGTCACGCAACAACCGCATCCGGTCGCAGGCCACACGCACGTGCTGGCCCCGCCGTACCGCATGGATGGGCAACGCATGCCCATTCGCCATACACCTCCGGTATTGGGCGAAGCCACCGATGATGTGTTGAAAAATCTGTTGGGCCTCAGTGCAGACCAAGTGTCTGCATTGCACCAGCAAGGTGTGATTTGATTTTTGAAAGAAACCTGATGACTGAAAAATGGATGCCTATGTCTCGCCGCCTTTGTGCCGGTGTTTTGCTCGCGGTGCTGGCCGGTACCAGCTGGGCCCAAGAGTGGCCGAGCAAGCCCATCAAGCTGATCGTGCCGTTCCCTGCGGGTGGCCCCACGGACACCGCGTCACGCATCGTGGGACAAAAACTCGCGGAGCGCCTCAAGCAAGCCGTGGTGATCGAAAACAAAGCGGGTGCCTCTGGCTCCATCGCGGCACAACAAGTGATGAAGAGCCCCGCCGATGGCTACACCTTGATGATGTTGGCCACCCCCACCTTGCTGGCGCCGCATTTGTACAAAAAAGCGGGCTACAACACCGTCAAAGATTTCACGCCCGTGGCCTCGGTGTACGACTTGCCCATCGTGATGGTGGTCAACCCCACCTTGATGCCTACCGTCACCGATTTGCAGCGCCTGATCACTTATGCCAAAGCACAACCCGGCATGCTCAACTACACCAGCTCAGGTCCGGGCAGCTTTGGCCACTTGAGCATGGAGTTGCTCAAAGAGCTTGGCAAGTTCGACATGCAGCACGTCGCCTACAAAGGTGGCGTCCCTGCCATCACCGACACCATCGGCGGCCAAGTGCCCATGATGTACGCCGACTTGGTGGCGGCCTTGCCGCACATCCAATCGGGCAAGCTGCGTGCGATTGCCGTGGGTTCGCCCCAACGCATCGTGATGTTGCCCGAACTCAAAACCATTGCAGAGCAAGGCTTCAAAGGTTTTGATGCCGTGTCATGGGGCGGCTTGCTCGCACCTGTGGGCACCCCCAAAGAAGTGGTCAGCCGCATCAGCAAAGAAGTGGGCGAGATCTTGGCCGACAAAGAGGTGCAAGAAAAACTGTTGAACGCAGGCGCCATTGCGCACTTTCAACCCGCGGACAAGATGGCCATTCGCGTCTCAACGGAATATGAAAAATGGGGCAAGGTCATCCGTGATCGCGCCATTCAATCCGAGTGACAAGAAAAAGCTTCTTGGCGAACTCCCTGAACAACCCCTGAAAGACCCATCATGCGATTTGAAACACAACTCGACACCCTCGTTTTTGCAATTTTGATTGCAGGGCTGATGCCCATGATTTGCGCCGTCATCGCCAAGTGGGGTGCGCAAGGTTATGACAACCACAACCCCAGGGTTTGGTTGGAGCACCAAGAGGGTTTTCGTGCGCGCGCCAACGCCGCGCAACAAAACTGCCTTGAAGCTTTCCCGTTCTTTGCGGTGGGTGTCATGCTCGCCTCTTTGGGCGGCGCCGATGGCGATCTGCTGGAGATGGTGGGTTGGTTCTTCGTGGCTATGCGTGCGGCGTACATCGCCTGCTACGTGACCGACAAAGCCACCTTGCGCTCTGTGGTTTGGGCCTTGGGTTACGCCGCGGTCATCTATCTGTACGTGTTGGCGCTCTACTGATCCGCCTCAGCGTTTCAGCGGCCACGCCCGCCCGAGGCCAACAGCTGAGAAATTCTCAGTGCAGCTTCACGCAGGGCAGGCAGCATGGTTTGCTGCATCACCTTCGCGCTGGTGCGGTTGGCTTGGCCCGAAATATTCAGCGCAGCCACCGTTTCGCCTGCCCGGTTGGTGACGGGGGCCGCCATTGAAATCAGGCCTTCTTCCAGCTCTTGGTCGACCAAGCACCAGCCTTGCGCGCGTACCTCGCGCACCCGCTTCATCAAACCCGCCATGTCGGTGACCGTGTGACGTGTGCACGCTGGTCGATCGATTTGGCTCAGATGCAACTTCACCTCGGCATCTGACAAGCCGGCCAGCAACACGCGCCCCATCGACGTGCAGTAGGTCGGAAGGCGCGAACCCACGCCCAAATTGAGCGACATGATCTTGTGCGTGTGCACGCGCATCACATACACGATGTCATGGCCTTCGAGGACCGCCACAGAGCAAGACTCTCTCACTTGCTCTGCCAACTGTTCCATCACAGGCTCGGCCACGTTCCAAATCGGCTGCGACGACAAATACGCAAAGCCCAAATCCAAGATGCGTGGCGTCAGTCGGAACAGCTTGCCGTCGCTGTGCACATAGCCCAGCGTTTGCAGCGTCAACAAAATGCGCCGCGCCCCGGCACGGGTCAAGCCACTGCGCGTTGCCACTTCGCTGAGTGTTTGCTCGGGGCTTTGTGCGCTGAACGAGCGAATCACCTCCAGCCCGCGCGCAAAGGATTGCACATAGCTGTCGCCGGGTTTGGGGGCTTCGTGGTGTGAGGGCGGGGTGGTGGCCATGGTGAACGGAATGGGTTGAAATCGGTTTAAAATTCATTATACGAACAAATGTTCTTATTGCGAACAAATCAAACCATCCCATTTTTCAGGAGCCGTTCAGTGATTAACAAAATCGCCGCCTCAATTGACGAGGCCTTGTCGGGCATTCAGGACGGAGCCACCGTACTGATTGGTGGCTTTGGCACGGCAGGCATTCCCAACGAACTCATCGACGGTTTGATTGCGCAGGGCGCACGCGAGCTGACCGTGGTCAACAACAACGCGGGCAATGGCGACACAGGTCTGGCTGCACTGCTCAAGACCGGACGTGTGCGCAAAATCGTTTGCAGCTTTCCGCGCCAAGTCGACTCCTATGTGTTCGACGAGCTCTACCGCAGCGGCAAGTTAGAACTTGAACTGGTGCCCCAAGGCAACTTGGCAGAACGCTTGCGCGCCGCGGGTGCGGGTGTGGGGGCTTTTTTCACGCCCACCGGTTATGGCACGGAGCTGGCTAAAAACAACGACGGCAGTCCCAAAGAAACGCGTGAAATCGGTGGCAAGCACTATGTGCTGGAGTACCCCATTTACGGCGACGTGGCCCTGATCAAAGCCGAGGCGGGGGACCGCTGGGGCAACCTGATTTACCGCAAAGCCGCACGCAACTTTGGCCCCGTCATGGCGACTGCGGCCAAGCGCACGATTGCCACGGTGCACGACATCGCCGAGCTCGGCAGCCTAGATCCTGAAGCCATCGTCACACCAGGCATTCACGTCACCAAGATCGTTCAGATTGCCCGTTCAGCCACACAAGCTGGCGGCTTCAAAACAGCCTGAGGCACAGACACACCATGAGCAACTACACCAAACGAACCAAAGACGAACTCGCCCAGCGGGTGGCCAAAGACATCTTTGAAGGCGCCTACGTCAACCTGGGCATTGGCCAACCCACCTTGGTGGCCAACCACATTCCTGCGGGCATGGAAGTCGTCTTGCACAGCGAGAACGGCATCTTGGGCATGGGCCCCGCACCCGCTGCGGGCATGGACGATTACGACCTGATCAACGCGGGCAAACAACCCGTGACGCTGTTGGCAGGCGGCGCGTATTTTCACCATGCCGACAGCTTCGCCATGATGCGCGGCGGCCACCTTGACATCTGTGTGTTGGGTGCCTTCCAAGTCTCTGCCACCGGCGACTTGGCCAACTGGAGCACCGGTGAACCCGGCTCCATTCCTGCCGTGGGCGGTGCGATGGACTTGGCCGTGGGCGCCAAACAAACCTGGGTGATGATGGACTTGCTGACCAAAAAAGGCGAAAGCAAAGTCGTCGCCCAATGCTCTTACCCGCTCACGGGGCTGGGCTGCGTCAAGCGCATTTATTCCGACTTGGCCACGCTGGCGTGCACCCCACAAGGCCTTCAGCTGATCGACAAAGTCGAAGGGCTGACGCATGCCGAACTCGAACGACTGGTCGGTCTGCCCATTCAGGCATGAACCCCATCGCCTGATGCCATTTTTTTTAATTCAAGAGAAGAGACGCCATGAACCAAGCTTTTATCTGTGACGCCATCCGCACTCCCTTCGGCCGTTACGGCGGCGCGCTGAGCAGCGTGCGCACCGACGACCTGGGCGCTGTGCCTTTGCGCGCCTTGATGGCCCGCAACCCCACGGTCGATTGGGCCGCTGTGACCGACGTGTTGTACGGCTGCGCCAACCAAGCCGGTGAAGACAACCGCAACGTGGCCCACATGGCCAGCTTGCTCGCAGGGCTGCCCATCGATGTGCCCGGTGCCACCATCAACCGTTTGTGTGGATCGGGCTTGGACGCCATCGGCACCGCAGCCCGCGCCATCAAATCCGGTGAAGCCGGCTTGATGATCGCAGGCGGCGTCGAGAGCATGAGCCGTGCGCCCTTCGTGATGCCCAAGGCCGAGAGCGCTTTCAGCCGCGCCAATGCGGTGTACGACACCACCATCGGCTGGCGCTTCGTGAACAAGTTGATGAAGGCGCAATACGGCGTCGATTCAATGCCCGAGACCGCAGAGAACGTTGCCACCGATTTCAAGATCGAACGCGAAGCGCAAGATCTGATGGCCTACAACAGCCAGCTGCGTGCGGTGGCCGCCATCCAGGCCGGTCATCTGGCGCGTGAAATTGTGGGCGTGAGCATCCCGCAGAAAAAGGGCGACGCTGTTCTGGTGGACACCGACGAACACCCCCGCGCCACCAGTCTCGAGGCTTTGGCCAAACTCAAAGGGGTGGTGCGCCCCGATGGCACTGTGACCGCAGGCAATGCTTCGGGTGTGAACGACGGTGCCTGCGCCTTGTTGTTGGCCGACGAAGCCACCGCCGCCAAAAACGGCCTCACGCCCAAAGCCCGTGTGGTGGGCATGGCCACCGCCGGTGTGGCCCCGCGCATCATGGGTATTGGCCCCGCACCTGCAACACAAAAAGTGCTGGCCCAAACTGGTTTGACGCTGGACCAGATCGACGTGATTGAACTCAACGAAGCCTTTGCTGCGCAAGGCTTGGCGGTCATGCGCATGTTGGGTCTGAAAGACGACGACGCGCGCGTCAACGCATGGGGCGGTGCGATTGCATTGGGGCACCCACTGGGGGCCTCCGGCGCACGCTTGGCCACCACGGCCATCAACCGCTTGCACACCACCGGTGGTCGCTATGCCTTGTGCACCATGTGCATTGGCGTGGGGCAGGGCATTGCGTTGATCCTCGAGCGCGTCTAAGCCCTTCTTCGAAGCAAATCGAACACATGGTTATGAACGCACACGAAGTCACCCTCATCACCGGCGCCAGTGCCGGCATTGGTCGCGCGATTGCCGAGGGGCTGTTGGCGCAAGGCCAACACGTGGTCAACATCGACTACAACGCGCCGACTTGGTCGCATCCCCACTTGGTGTCTTTTCAGGCGGACTTGACCGACGCCAGCAAGACCCAAGCCGTGGCCACGCATGTGGCTGCGCAATTCAACGTCACCGCCTTGGTCAACAACGCGGGGGCCACACGCCCAGGCACCATCGACACCACCACCTTGGCCGATTTGGATCACGTGGTTGCCCTGCATTTCCAAGCCAGCTTGGTGTTGATCCAAGCCGTGTTGCCAACCTTGCGTGCTTGCGGTCATGGCCGCATTGTCAACATGGCCTCGCGCGCTGCGCTGGGCAAGCCTGAGCGCGTGGTGTACTCCGCCACCAAGGCCGGTTTGATCGGCATGACCCGCACGCTGGCCATGGAGCTGGGCGGCGATGGCATCACCGTCAACGCGCTGGCGCCTGGCCCGATTGCGACCGATTTGTTTCGCAACAGCAACCCAGACGGCGCACCACAAACCCAACGCATCATCGACAGCATCGTGGTCAAACGCATAGGCACCCCCGAAGACGTGGCCCGTGCGGCCTTGTTCTTCCTCTCGCCCGACAACGGTTTTGTCACTGGGCAAGTGCTGTACGTCTGCGGTGGTACCACCTTGGGCGTCGCCCCGGTTTAACCCGGGCGCTTGGCGCCATCTTCTTTTTTTTTCATTCACAAGTCTGAACTCATGTCTCACGTTTCTTCTGTTTTCCATCTCTCGCGTCGACGCTTCAATCAAACCACATGGGTGGCTGCGGCCTTGCTGGCCGCTGGTGCCATGACGGCAACGCTGGCCCATGCGCAAGCCGCGTTCCCCAGCAAGCCCATGACCATCATCGTGCCCTTTGCGGCAGGCGGCACCACCGACATCTTGGCGCGCATCGTCGGTCAGGCGTTGAGTGCTGAATTGGGTCAACCCGTGGTGATTGACAACCGCGCGGGTGCTGGCGGCAACATCGGTGGCAGCTTGGCCGCTAAATCGGCAGCCGACGGTCACACCCTGTTCATGGGCACCGTGGGCACGCATGCGATCAACGCCAGCTTGTACAAAAAAATGCCCTTTGATCCCATCAAAGACTTTGCGCCTTTGACACGCGTGGCCAATGTGCCCAACGTGTTGGTGGCCAATCCTGCGCAACCCTTCAAAACCGTGGCTGAGTTGATCGCCTATGCCAAAGCCAACCCCGGCCGTGTGAACTTCGGCTCATCGGGCAGCGGCAGTTCCATCCATTTGTCGGGTGAGTTGTTCAACGCCTTGGCCAAGGTCGACATGGTGCACGTGCCCTACAAAGGCAGCGCACCCGCGATGAACGATTTGCTGGGCAACCAAGTGGGCATCATGTTTGACAACCTACCGTCCGCCATTCCCCACATTCGCTCGGGCAAGCTGCGCGCCTTGGCGGTGACCACGGCCAAACGTTCGCACGAACTGTCCAATGTGCCCACCATTGCTGAAGCCGGTGTGCCGGGCTACGAGGCCACCTCGTGGTTTGGTTTGTTTGCACCTGCAGGCACTCCTGCTGCGGTGGTCACCCGTTTGAACACGGCCATCGTCAAAGTGTTGGCGCAAGCGGATGTGAAGAAAAAAATCTATGACCAAGGCGCCGATGTGTTCAGCGAAAAACCTGAGCAATTTGCCAGCTTCATCCAAGCAGAGTCGCTCAAGTGGGGCAAAGTGGTGCGTGACTCAGGTGCCAGCCTCGACTGATGGGGTGTAGTGCGCGATGGTGAGGGCGATGCCTTCGTGCAAGCTGCGTTCCTGTCCCAACGCCAGCAGGCCATGGCCAAACTCGTTGGGTGCACTGGCAGAGCTGGGGATGACAGGACCTTCGCATCGGATGTCCGCCTGGGGCACGATGCGTCGAATGGTTTGAATCACCTCATCCATTGACACCGCATGGCCGGTCAGGTTGAGCGTGTGCGCCCCTTCAAACGTGGCGTGCAACGCAGCCTCGTAAGCTGCGGCCACGTCGTCCACGTAGACCATGCCGGCTTGGCCCGTGAAGGGAATCACATAGGGCTGGCCTTGCGCCGCCGCTTTGCATGCCAAGGTTGGGCCCGCGCTCAAGCCACCGTCGCGGCCCGGGCCGTACACCACAAAAGGACGCATGCCAATGCTGGCAATGCGGGCATCTTCCCAATACGCGCGGGCGTTGCCCTCGTTGGCCAATTTGTAAGCGCCGTAGTGCGTGATGGGGAAGGGGCCTTGTCCATCCTCGGGGCCATAAATGCCGCCGCTGCTGGTGTAAATCACGCGGCCCATGCCGTGCACACGCGCTGCTTCAAACACATTGAGCGTGCCCAACACATTGATGCGCGCACCCAACACCGGGTTCTCACGACAGGTGGGGGTCAACACACCCGCGAGATGCAGAATGCGGTCGCAGCCTTGGGCGGCATTCACCACCGCGGTGGTGTCGGCAATGTCGGCCACCACCCATTCCAGGGCATCGGCTGCCTCTGGGCCTGCAATGTCACGCACGCGTGTGCGGTCGGTGTGGGTGTCGAGCACGCGGATGTGCATGCCTGCGCGGTGCAAGCGTTGAATGATCCATGCTGCTAAAAATCCACCACCCCCTGTGATCAGAACGCGCATCGCTGTCCCCCTTGTGTTGTGCTTGGCAGCATAAGCTCAAATCCGGCTTTCGGCCCACGCCTGTGTTTTGAGCAAGATGGGCACAAATTTGCTCACCATGTCTTTGCCCGTCATGCGGTCGGCCCGGCTTGAAATGCTCAGAGCTGCCACGACTTGGCCTTGCGTGTTGATCAGCGGCACCGCCAACGAGCGCACGCCCATTTCAATCTCTTCATTGCTGATGCCGTAGCCATTGAGCTGGCACTCGGAGAGTATTTTTTTCATGCGCCCCATGTCGGTTTCGGTGTGCGGCGTCATGCGCAGCAAGCCATTCTTCTTCAGCATGGCCTCGCGTACGCCCGCAGGCTGGGCGGCCAGCAGCACGCGGCCCGTGGCCGAACAGTGCAGCGGCAACTCGGATCCCACGCCCAAGCCCACTGTCAAACTGCGTTGCGCGGTAGAGCGTGCCGCCACCAACACGTGGTGGCCATGCAGCACCGCCACAGACGCTGATTCGCGTGTGCGCTCGCTCAGCGCATCCAAGGCCGGTTGCAGTAAACGTGGCAGGCGTGTGGACGCTGCATAGGCATAGGTCAATCGCAGCACCCCATGATCAGGCCAGAAGTATTTGCCGTCGGTGGCCACATAGCCTTGGTCGCACAATGTCAGCAAGCTGCGCCTCGCGGCGGCCGGCGTGATGCCCACCAAGCGTGCCGCTTGTGATTGGGTGAGGCGGGTGTAGGCGCCATTGAAGGCGCTCAAAATTTGAAGCCCCTTGGCCAAACCCGCGATGTGATCTTTGTCGTGTGCCATGGACTTGCATTTGGTTTTTGGAATTGATGCAGCGCAAAGAAATTATGTGTTTTTTGCGGTATGCGCAAATTCTAATAGGCACATCCTGCAGAGGTTTTGAGAATCCATGCTTTTCGATGAAGGAATGAATCAGATGAAAAAACTTCTACGTGTGTGGGTGATGGTCCCTGCATTGCTGGGTTTGCAGGTGGCGCAGGCGGCAGACTTTTCATCGCGCCCCATTCGGATGATTGTTCCTTTTCCGGCTGGCGGAACAGCCGATGTGCTGCCCCGCATCTTGTCGGACAAATTGCGCAAGCGTTTTCCTGAGGGCGTCGTGGTCGAAAACAAAGTGGGCGCGGGAGGCAACATCGGCGCAGAGTTTGTCGCCAAGGCTGAAGCCGATGGCCACACCTTGTTGGTGTCACCACCCGGCCCGATTGCCATCAACCAAAGCCTCTACCCCAAGCTCTCGTACGACGCCACCAAATGGGTGCCCATCACCGTGTTGGCTGCGGTGCCCAACGTTTTGGCCGTGAGCAACAAATTGCCGGTCAACACCGTGCAAGAACTGATTGCCTACGTCAAAGCCAATCCCGGCAAGGTGTCCTACGCCTCGCAAGGCAATGGCTCGACGTCGCACCTGACTGCCAATTTGTTCCAGTCGCTCACTGGCACACAGATGCTGCACATTCCCTACAAAGGCACGGCCCCTGCGTTGGCTGATTTGGCGGGTGGTCAAGTCGATGTGTTCTTTGACAACCTGAGCTCGTCAGCGCCGTTGCAAAAGGGCGGAAAAATTCGCATCTTGGCTGTGGCTGACATCAAGCGCTCGCCAGCCTTGCCCAATGTGCCTTCGTTCACCGAAGCGGGTGTGGCGGGCATGCAAGCGGTGACATGGTTTGCCGTGGTCGCGCCCAGTGGCACATCACCTGCGGTGGTTCAGTCGCTCAACACCGCGATTGTGGAAGCCTTGCGCATGCCCGATGTGCAACACCGATTCGCCGAGCAGGGCGCAGAAGTGGTGGGCAACACGCCCGAGCAAATGGGCCGCTTTGTGCGCGATGAAGCCGCCAAGTGGCAAAAGGTGATTCGCGAATCCAGCGTCACCGTGGATTGAAAGAGCACAGCATGAGTGAATACCAACCCATCCATTGGTCCACGTCGAGCTACACCCGCGTGCCCTATGCGGTGTACCAACATGAAGACGTTTTAGCCCAAGAGCAAAAGAAGATTTACGAAGGCAACACCTGGAGCTACCTCTGTCTGGACTCTGAAATTCCAGAAGCCGGAGACTTCAAAACCGGCCACGTCGGCAACGCGCCCGTGGTGGTGGTGCGCGATGACGATGGCGAAATTTATGCCTTTGAAAACCGGTGCTCACACCGCGGCGCGTTGATTTGTTTAGACCGTGCGGGCAAGACGCGTGACTTTCAATGCGTCTATCACGCCTGGACCTATGACCGCCAAGGCAACCTCAAAGGCGTGGCCTTCGAGGCAGGCCTCAATGGCGCGGGCGGCATGCCCGAGAACTTTTGCAAAGAAGACCATTCACCCCGCAAACTGCGCGTCGCCGTTTTTTGTGGTTTGGTGTTTGTGAGCTTCAGCGACGAGGTGGATGCGATCGAGGACTATTTGGGCCCCGAGATTTGCGCCCGCATCGAGCGCGTGTTGCACAAGCCCGTTGAAGTCATCGGCCGCTTCACCCAGGTGTTGCCCAACAACTGGAAGCTGTATTTTGAAAACGTCAAAGACAGCTACCACGCCAGTTTGTTGCATTTGTTTTTCACCACCTTCAAGCTCAACCGCTTGTCGCAGCGCGGTGCCGTGATCGTCAGCGAGTCGGGCGGTCACCACGTCAGCTACTCGATGGTGGATGCCCCTGACCAAGCCGCAGGCAACCAGTACCAAGACCAAGGTTTGCGCTCCGACCAAGACGGCTACCGCTTGGCCGACCCCAGCTTGTTGCAGGGGTTCAAGGAGTTTGAAGATGGCATCACCTTGCAAATCTTGTCGGTGTTTCCGGGCTTTGTGTTGCAACAGATTCAAAACTGTTTGGCCATTCGCCAAGTCTTGCCCCAGGGCGTGACGTCGACCGATTTGCATTGGACTTACCTGGGTTACGCCAGCGACACGCCTGCGCAACGCGAAGTGCGTTTGAAGCAAGCCAACTTGATTGGCCCCGCCGGCTTTGTGTCCATGGAAGACGGGGCCGTGGGCGGCTTTGTGCAACGCGGCATCGCCGCGGCCGGTGACTTGGAAGCCGTGATTGAAATGGGCGGCGAGAGCACCAGCTCCAGCCCCTCGCGTGTGACCGAGGCTTCTGTGCGTGGCTTTTGGAAAGCCTACCGTCAACTCATGCAGGCTTGAAACACACCATGTCCACCCTTTCCTTACGCGAACGCATTGCCGACTTTCATGCGGCCTACATCCGCTGCATTGACCAAAATGCCTTGGAGCAATGGCCGGAGTTCTTTGAAGAACAATGCCACTACACCGTCACCACCGCGGAGAACGACCGTGCCGGTTTGGCGGCAGGTTTGATGTGGGCCAACAACCGCAACATGCTGCACGACCGGGTGTCGGCCTTGCGCCATGCCAATATTTACGAGCGTCAAAGCTACCGTCACATCTTGGGTTTGCCGTTCATCACCGGCACCACGCCTGAGCAGGTGGAGGTGGAAACGCCGTTCATGGTTGTGCGCATCATGCATGACGGGAAAACTGATTTGTTTGTGTGTGGCATCTACCGCGATGTGTTTTTGCTCAACCACAGTGACATCTTGAAGCTCAAGCGCCGCAGCGTGATTTGCGACAGCAATCGCATCGACACCTTGTTGGCGGTGCCCTTGTAATGGACGTGCTCAACCCCGTGCCTGTCACGCGCATTGCGATCCCCATCGGCGACCCCAATGGCATTGGCCCAGAGATCGCGCTCAAAACAGCCATCACCATGCGCGATGAACCCCGCGTCTGCATCACGTTGTTCGGTCCGCAAGCGGTGTTAGAAGCCACGGCCGATCAACTGGGTGTGACGGATGCCTTGACGGATTTGCGTTGCGTGTTCACACCCGCCATGCCCGCGGGCACGCATCAGCCGGGGGTGGTGTGTGCGGACGCAGGTGTTGCCACCATCCGGGCGGCCACCGAGGCGATCCATGCCACACAGCGGGGCGATTTCGATGCCGTGGTGGCCGCACCCCACCACGAAACTGCGGTGCACCAAGCGGGCATTGCATTCAGCGGTTATCCGTCCTTGGTGGCCAAGGTCACGGGTCAACCTGAAGACGCGGTGTTCATGATGCTCATGGGCGGCGATTTGCGCATCGTGCATGTCACCTTGCATGAAGGGGTGCAATCGGCCTTGAGCCACATCACGCAAGGCCGCATCGAGCGTGCCGTGCATGCAGGCGTGCGTGCCGTTCACCGTTTGGGGATTTCGAACCCGCGCATTGGCCTGTTTGGCATCAACCCCCACGCGGGCGAAAACGGTTTGTTTGGCCACGAAGACGAATTGATCAGCCGACCCGCCGCACAGCAGCTGCGTGCGCAAGGCTTGCGTGTGGATGGCCCCTTAGGGGGCGATACCTTGCTGGCCGCACGTGCACATGATTTTTATGTGGCCATGTTCCATGACCAAGGGCACATCCCCATCAAGCTGCTGTATCCGCAACGTGCCAGCGCGCTGTCGATCGGTACCGATGTGATGTTGTCCAGCGTAGGTCATGGCAGCGCCATGGACATTGCAGGCCAAGGGGTGGCCAACCCGCAAGCCATGATGCGCACCGTTGCATTGCTGGCTGGGTTTCATTCAGAAAGTCCTGTGTGAGTTTCAAGATTCAAATTGAAGGCAGCGATGTGGCGTTTGAATGCGCTGCCACCGAAAACCTGTTGGACGCTGCCATGCGCCAAGGCATTGAGATGCCTTACTCATGCCGCAAAGGTGTGTGCGGCAATTGCAAAGGCCGTGTGGTGCATGGCGACTTGGTGCCCGGCACGCAGGGTGGTTCGCACGAAGCTGGCATCACGCAGGCGGATGAACATTTGTTTTGTCGTGCTCAGCCTGCCAGCGATGTCTGCATTGCGCCCAAGCACTGGCAGCGTGTCGACCCCAACGCACGCAAGACCGTGCAAGCCAAGGTGTTCAAGAAAATTCAGTTGGCCCCGGACGTGACGCAGTTGCAACTGCGCTTTCCTGCGGGCGTGCGCGTGAAGTTCAAAGCCGGCCAGTACCTGCAAGTGCTGTTGCCCGATGGCGCACGACGCAGCTACTCCATGGCCAACGCCCCGCATGAAAGCGATGCCGTTCAGCTGCACATTCGCAACTTGCCTCAAGGCCATTTCAGCGAGGCCATGCTGACCAACCTGAAGGTGGGGGACACCCTGAAGCTGGAGTTGCCCCACGGCGACTTTTGGCTGCGCGACGACAGCGAGCGCCCCATGTTGATGGTGGCCGGGGGCACAGGCTTTGCGCCGATCAAGTCCATCGTGGACCACATGCTGCGTCAAAAAATGCAGCGCACGGTCCACGTGTATTGGGGTGCGCGAACGGCCGAAGGCATTTATGCCCCCGATGTCTTGACGCGCTGGGCACAACAATTTCCCACCTTGGTGGTGCACCCCGTGTTGAGCGATGTGACCGATGCGAGCAGCTGGCACGGACGCGTGGGCTTTGTGCATCAGGCAGTGCAAGCCGATTTCAAAGACCTCAGTGGCTGGGATGTGTACGCCTGTGGCGGCATGCCCATGGTCACTGCTTTACGCGAGACCTGTTCACAGCTGGGCTTGCCGGATGCGCACTTTTATTCGGATGCGTTTGTAGGCTGAGGCGATGCGGCTGCGCTCAAGGCGCAGCCAAGCATTCATTCACCACTGCCAACAACGTCGCTTGCTCACGCGCCGGTAGAAAAAGCGTGGCACGTGCTTCACAGGCGCGTTGCAGCTGTGCCAGTTGGCTGTGCGGGTCGGAGAGTGTTTGGCGGCACAAGCGCAGCAAGTGCGCCAATGCCGATGCATCACCGGGCGCAAAGTAGCCCGGGTAGTCTTCGCCCAACATGCCGACGTTGCCTGAAATGCGAGAGGCCAGCACCGGTGTGCCGCTGAGCACGGCTTCCATGATCACGTGTGCGCCGCCCTCCATGCGGCTGGTGTGCACCAAGACGTGCGCGCGCTGTATGTGTTGACGTGTGGCTGCGTGAGGCAATTCGCCCAGCCAGCGGTAATGCGGGTGTTCACGCGCCACGCGTGTTGCTTCGTCCCCCAAGGCCGGGTCCAGGGCTTTGCCAATGTGATCGATGCATATGCCTTCGTCGGGGGCGATGTGTTGTACCGCTTGCCAGAGCACCTGCGGCCATTTTTCATCGCGCAAGTGGCCCACCATCACCACGCGCAAATGCTTGCGGGTTTTGACAGCCGTTTGGCGTGGCGTGCTGGACTGGTAGAGCACACGCGTTTTTGCCCTGAGAGGGCTCGGAAGTTCGGCCACGCCTTGTGCTTGCAACACGATGAGCCGCTGCGCCAGTTCTAAGGAACGTTGCGCATCGGCGTTGTCGTGGATGTCTTTGTACAAATCGGTCCCTGTCAAGGCCAAGACCAAGGGCCGATCGGGGTGCGCCTGCGCCCACGCCGCCACAGAGGCTGCCGAGCGACGTGCATGCAAGGCCAGCAACACATCGGCATCTTCGCCATCTGGCCAGGCGCAACGCAGCCGCACACGGTATTGCCCAGACAGCATCTGAGCCCAGCGCTTGGCGGTTTGCCAATTGCCGTTGTTGGCGTCGGCCAGCGCAGGAGTGACGATGCACAGAGCAGGGCGTGCCATGGCTCAGTCGGCGTGCTCGGCCTGAGGCGTCAATGCCGGTGCTTGGTAGACCAGCACCTTGAGCGACCGCTCGTCGGACACATCGGCAAACACAGCAGGGTTGGCCACGCGCCCAATGAAAGCCAATTCAGGGGCGAGTTCTTGCATCTGGTCTTTCAAAAAGGCCAAGCCCAATTCAGGCGCGTTCAAGCAAAGCAGCGCATGACCATCCGGGGCCAACAGTTCGGGCAAACGGCGCATCAAGCGGGCGTAATCTTTGGTGGCAATGAAGCTGCCTTTTTGGTAGCTGGGTGGGTCGACGATGATCAAGTCATAAGGCCCACTGCGCGTGATCTTGCCCCAGGTCTTGAAGATGTCATGGGCCAGAAAACTCGCCCCATCCATCAAGCCGTTGAGCTGGTGATTTTGCTGACCGATGGCCATCGCGCCGTGACTCATGTCCACGTTCACCACCTGCCGTGCGCCGGCTTGTTTGGCGACGACCGAAAACGCGCAGGTGTAGGCAAACAGGTTCAGCACTTTGGCGCGCGAACGTTCAGCCACGTAGCTGCGCACCCAACGTCGGCCTTCGGCCATGTCCAGAAACAGACCGTGGTTTTGCCCTTTGAGCACATGCACCCGATAACGGGCGCCGTGCTCGGTCACCACATGCGGCTCGGGCACGCTGCCCGCCATCAGCCGTGTCTCGGGCTCGCCCTCGTGGCGGCATTGAAACACCCAGTTCAGCGGCTGATCAGGCGCCAGTTGTTGCCAACGCTCGGACAGCGCTGTGTGCACTTGGGCCAACTCGTCATCACTGACCGATTGAAAACTGGTCAACACAAAGACGGGTGGGAAAACGTCGAGCGCCAGATGTTCGCAGCCTGGGTGCAAACCGCCTCGGCCATGAAAAATGCGTTGCGCATCGGGGGCCATGTCCATCGTGGCGATGGCGTTCAACAAGGCGTGCATCAAGAAGATTTCTCAGAAGTGACAACAACGTGGCTGCGCAGCTTGTTCAACAAGTCATCGAGTTGGAACGGTTTGGCCAAATAGTCGTCCATGCCCGCATCCAGGCAGTGTTGCTTGTCGTCGCTCAACATGCCTGCTGACACGCCGATGATTTTCAAGCCCTGTGTGTGGGGCTGTTGTCGGATGTTGTGGGTCAAGGTCATGCCATCCATCACGGGCATTTGCACATCGACCAGCAAGACCTCAAAGCGTTCGGTCTCCAGCAGCGCCAACGCCAACGCGCCATCGGCCGCTGTGCTGACTTGCAAACCTTGGCTCTTGAGCAAGCGTCGCATGGAGTCGCGAATCGCCTCGTCGTCGTCCACGATCAACACCTTCAGCCCTTCGAGGCTGTGGGCAGGATCGGCGTGGTTCGGTGCAGGGGCGGGGTGGGGCAGGTTGGCGCTTGTCAGCGGTGCCACATGGGCGGTGAACCAAAACGTGGCGCCTTGGCCCTCACGCGAGGTCACGCCCGCATCGCCGCCCATCAATTGGGCCAGCTGCTTGCAAATGGGCAAGCCCAAGCCGGTGCCCATGGTGTGGTGGGTCTTGTGGTGTTCGCCTTGCACGAAGCGGTCAAACACACGCTCGCACAGATCGGGCGACAGACCGGGCCCTGAGTCTTGCACCGAGAATTTCAGCACCACATCGTGCGGTGTGTCTGTCGCGACGTGTTCAACATGCACCTTGACAAACCCCTGCTCTGTGAACTTCACCGCATTGCTGACCAAATTCAACAAAGCCTGTGTCAACCGCGGGCCATCACCCACCCAGTGCTGTGGTGTCTGCGTGTCGAAGGTGACGCTGTAATCCAAACCCTTGGCTTGCACGTGGTGTGCGACCAAGTCGGTGACATGCTTGACGGCATCGCTCAAGTCAAACGGGTCGGCTTGAATGTCGAGTTTGCCGGACTCCATTTTTGAAAAATCCAAAATGTCATTGATCAGATGCAGCATCAAGCGACCGGCGTCTTGCGCCTTGGTCAGCAACTCTTGGGTGTTGTCTTGTGTCTTTGGATTCAGCGCCAAGTCCAGGTAATTCATCATCGCGGTCATGGGCGTGCGAATTTCATGGCTGATGTGTGCCACCAATTGGCTCTTGCTGGTGTTGGCTTTGTCTGCGGCCTCGCGCGAGGCCTTGAGCTCATCTTCGTAACGTTTGCGATCGCTGATGTCACGTGTGACGCCCAGCACCTCCAGCAAAGTACCTTGCTCGTTGAGCAGCGGAAAGGCCAACACTTCGGTCCAAAAGGTCGAGCCATCTTTGCGGATGTACTCCATCTCTCCCTTGAAGTTTTTTGGAACTTCGCCTTTTTGTGCCGCCGTCAACACATCGGTGAAGTACTGAATCGACAGGGCTTGTGAAGGGGGCGTCAGGGCTTCTTCCAGCGACTGTTGCATCGCCTCTTCAGGCGTGATGCCACGCAACTTGAACACCGCGGGGCTGACGTAAGTCACCTCACCCGTCAAACTCATGGTCCAAATCACATCGCTGGCGTACTCGGCAAGCAAGCGATGGCGTTGCTCTGCCAAGGACAAGCTGGGGTCTTGATGCCATTGGCCTGTACCTGCATCGGGGATGGGGTGATCTGATGTGTGGACGTTTTTCATGTGCATCAACCCTGGCTGGCCTTAGCCCAACAGGCGCTCGATTTCGTGTTTCCACCAAATGGCTTGCCCTGTGGTGCCGTGGCCTGATGTCTCAGGGCTTGCAGGAATTAAAACCCATTGGGCGTTGGGCATGCTTTGAATTTTCGAGGCGATGATGCCCAACCCGGGCGGGTTGCGTTCGTCGTCGGCCGAGGTGATGGCCAGCACGCGGGCTTTGATGTGGTGCAACACGGGCTCAGGGTCGTAGTCGCGTGAGGCTTCCCACAGATACAAATGGTCGTTGGCGTCACCCACAAAGGGGGCTTGGAAGCGTTGTGCCAGCAAGCGATCGGCCGCTTCGCGTGTGGTGGCCAATGCTTGCAAGTGTTGGTCGCCGCCATTGGTGGCAATCGCAAAAAAGACCGATGCGAATTGCAGGCTCGGGGGTTGGGTGACGTAGTTGCCATCCATCCATTGCGGGTCGTTGCGAATCGCATCGATGATCAAGCGGCGCGTCATCCAGTTGCGCCCCGACATGGCTGCTGGGGTGGCCGCCATGGGTACCAACAGTTCCATGAAGTCGGGATACATCGCACCCCACAACCAAGCGTGCATGCCGCCCATCGAATTGCCCAACACCATGCGCACATGCGTCACGCCCAAACCCTCGGTCAGCAAGCGGTATTGCGCGTGCACCATGTCGGTGTAGTTGTAGTGGGGAAACTGCATGCGCAAACCATCAGAGGGTTTGCTTGATCGTCCTGCGCCAATGGCGTCAGGCATGACGATGAAATATTTGCGCGCATCCAAGGGCTGACCTGGGCCAAAGAGTTCGCCCGCAAAGTCGTCGCTCAACAAGCCTTGGGCTGAACCGGTGGTGCCATGCAAGATCAGCACCGGAATGCCCGAGGGGTCACCCACGGTGATGTAGGCGATGCGCAGTTGTGGCATCACCTCGCCGGTGTGAAATTTAAATTCGGGGGCCACCCACACGGCCTCTGTCGTTTCAATCATGTGTTGGCGTGCGGTGTGCTTTAGGTGACGAGGGTTTCTAGGGGGAGTTTGTCTAATCAAGGGTCGCTACATTTTAAAGAGACAGTTCCCTATGACATTCAACTTTTGAGGACGCATTTGATCATGCCTAGCCATACCCCCACACGCCGTCGTTTTTTACAAGAAGGTGCCGCGTTGACCATCGTGCCCGCCATGTTGCCCAGTGCATTCGGCAAGGCGCCGATTGCAGGCAGTCAAGTGATCAGCGTGCACCGCATGAAGCTCGGTAACTTTGAAGTCACCAGCATGTTGGATGGCTTCATCGACATTCCTCCTGCCGTGTTGCAAGCGGATCCGGCCTTGGTGAAGTCCATGTTGAGTGCTGGCGGTTGGCCTGAAGGCCCGATGCGTTTGCCAGTCAACACCTTCTTGGTCAACACCGGTGAGAAGCTGGTGTTGCTCGATGCGGGCGGTGCCAAGATGTTGGGCCCCACCGCGGGCCGTTTGCCTCAGTGTTTGGCAGCCGCGGGCGTGGACCCCTCGCAGATTGACGAGGTCTACATCACCCACATGCATGGCGACCATTTGCATGGCACCGTCACACCCGAGGGTGGGCGCATGTTCCCCAACGCTGTGCTGCGCATCTCCAAAGATGACATGGACTACTGGACCAACCCAGAGGTGGAAGCCAAAGCCCCCGACAACCAAAAGGGCCGCTTCATTCCAGCCAAGCGTGCCGTGGCCGCGTATGGCAGCCAGATCAAACCTTTCCGTTTGGGCGAAGAGCTCACGCCCGGCATCAAATCGGTCGAAGCCGTGGGCCACACACCAGGTCACAGCTGCTACATGATTCAATCTGGCAGCGCACGTTTGCTGGCGATTGGCGACACCTTGCACGTTGCGCCGGTGCAGTTCCCGCGCCCCGAAATCACGGTGGCTTTTGATTGGGACCAACCCAAAGCACGTGCCACGCGTTTGTCGATTTTTGACACCGTGGTCAAAGAGTCCATCCCGATCGCAGCGGTGCACCTGCCTTTCCCCGGCATTGGGGTGTTGCGCAAAAAAGGCAGCGAGTTTGTGTTTGATCCCGCCCCGTGGCAGTTGTTCTAAAGCGCAGGCCCGACATGACAAATAATCTGGCAAGTCGCCTGTCGACGTCTCGCGTGTTCACCCGCCGTGCGGCGCTGTGGGCCGGTGCTTTGGCCATGTGCGTGGGCGCTGCGGCGCCCAGCGCTTGGGCTCAGAGCTTTCCCAACAGACCCATCAAATTGATTGCGCCTTATCCCGCTGGCGGTGGCGTGGACGCTGTCGCCCGTTTGATCGGTGAACGCTTGGCCACCCGCTTGGGGCAACCCATCGTGGTCGACAACAAACCCGGTGCGGCCGCCACCATTGGCGGCGATGCCTTGGCCAAAAGCGCCCCGGATGGTTACACCTTGATGGTGGGCAGCATCACCGACTACGCCATCGCACCGCATGTGCACAAGAACCTGAGCTTTGATGTGCGCAAAGACTTTGCACCCATTGTGGAGATGGGCTATGGCACGGTCATCTTGGTGGTCTCGGCGGACTTCCCACCACGCAACGTCAAAGAGCTGATCGCCTTGGCCAAGTCCAAACCCGGCGAGTTGAGCTTTGCGTCTTCGGGCATTGGGGGCTTGCAGCATTTGAACGGTGAGATGTTCAAGCAAATGGCTGGCATTGATTTGGTCCACGTGCCCTACAAGGGCACGACCCAGTTGTTGCCCGATTTGTTGGCAGGCCGTGTGCCCATGGCCATCGACAGCTTGCCCGCGCATTTGCCACACATCAAGTCCGGCAAAGTGCGTGTGCTGGCCGTGGCCAGTGCCACCCGTGCCGCCACCTTGCCCGATGTGCCCACCATGGCCGAAGCGGGTTTGCCGGGTTATGAATCGGCCACCAACTACACCTTGTTTGCACCTGCGGGCACGCCCAAAGACATCGTGGCTTTGCTCAACAAAGAAACCAACGCCATTTTGCAAATGCCCGACGTGCGCGAGAAATTGCAAGCGCAGGGCATTGTGATCACGGGGGGCTCGGTGGACGCGGTGGAACGCCGCATTCCACGCGAAGTCGACAAGTGGACCAAAGTGGTCAAAGCCAGCCATTTGAAATTTGATTGATCATGTCGCACGTCTCCTCCCCATCACCTGAAGGCAGCATCGACTGCCAGGTCGACGGCAATGTCTTGTTGATTGCCATCAACCGTCCCGCCAAGCGCAACGGCTTCACGCCCAAGATGTTTCGCGAACTTGGCGAGGCCTACACACGCCTCGACGATGACCCCGCCTTGCGCGTGGGTGTGCTCTACGCCCAAGGCGATCACTTCACCGCAGGGCTGGACCTGCCCACCATTGCTCCCTTGATGCAGCGTGGCGAAAAGGCCGTGCCCTTGGGATTGGTCGATCCTTTGAACTTGGGCATGGAAGGCTACCGTCGTCGCGTCAAACCCATGGTGGTGGCGGTGCAAGGCATCACCTACACCTTGGGCATTGAGTTGATGTTGGCGGCCGACATCGTCATTGCCGCCGACGATTGCCGCTTCTCGCAGCTCGAAGTGCAGCGCGGCATCATGGCCACGGGAGGCGCCACCTTGCGCATGGCCGAGCGGGCTGGCTCGGGCAATGCGCTGTTGCATTTGCTCACGGGCGATGTGTTCGATGCACAAAAGGCGTTGCGTCTGAACTTTGTGCAACGTGTGGTGCCTGCCGGCCAGCAGCTCGCCAGCGCCTTGCAGATCGCGCAGGCCATTGCCGTGCAAGCCCCTTTGGCGGTTATTGCCACGCGCCAAAACGTGTTGAAGTGCGTCGAAAACGGCCCTGTGGTGGCGATGCAAGACTTCATCCCGGTGCAACAACGTTTGTCCACCAGTGCCGATGCGGCCGAGGGCGTGCGCTCCTTCGTCGAAAAACGCGCCGCACGCTTCACCGGTAAATAAAGCGAGCTTCAAACCCCTAGGCAGCGCATTCGTCTTTTCAGACGATGCGCGGCAGCGCGCATTCAGGCAGTATGGTGTCTCCATTTAGGAGGACCGTACCCATGGCTGGACCGCTCGCAGGAATGAAGGTGATTGAAATGGCAGGCATTGGCCCCGGGCCGTTCTGCGCCATGATGCTGGCCGACATGGGCGCCGACGTGGTGCGCATTGCCCGGCCCGATGCCAAGCTCGATCACCGCGATGTGCTCAGCCGCAACCGCACCGTGCTGAATTTGGATTTACGTCAACCCGAGGCGGTGCAACAGGTGCTTGCACTCATCGCGCAAGCCGATGTGCTGATCGAAGGCTTTCGTCCCGGCGTGATGGAGCGTTTGGGCCTGGGTCCTGACGTATGTCTCGCACACCAACCTCGCTTGGTCTATGGCCGCATGACCGGCTGGGGCCAGCACGGCCCGCTGTCGCAAGCGGCCGGACACGACATCAACTACATCGCCATCACCGGTGCCTTGCATGCGGTGGGTCGTGCGGGTGAAGCCCCGGTGCCGCCCCTCAACTACGTGGGTGACTTTGGTGGTGGCGCCATGCTGCTGGCCGTGGGCATTTTGAGCGCGGTGTTTGAAAGCCAACGCTCGGGCCGCGGCCAAGTGGTCGACGCGGCCATGACCGACGGCTCAGCCTTGCTCTCGGCCATGATGTACGCCTTGAAAGCCTCGGGCCGTTGGAACAACAACCGGGGCGACAACTTGCTCGACGGCGGTGCCTTCTTCTACGACACCTACGCCTGTGCCGATGGCCGCTACGTGGCGGTGGGTGCCATTGAGCCTCAGTTCTACGCCTTGCTGCGCGAGAAATGCGGCATTGCCGACGACCCGCAGTTCGACGCCCAAATGGACCGCCACGCTTGGCCCTTGCTCAAGCTGCGTTTGGCCGAAGTGTTTCGCACCCGCTCGCGTGACGAGTGGTGTGCCTTGCTCGAAGGCAGCGACGCCTGCTTTGCCCCCGTGCTCGATTGGGACGAAGCCCCGCAACACCCGCACAACCAAGCACGAGGCACCTACCTCGACCTCGACGGCGTCATGCAACCCGCACCTGCGCCACGCTTTGACCGCACGCCTTCGGCCACGCCGCATGTGGCTGCAGCAGGTTCGGTCGATGCGGTGCTCGGTCGCTGGCGTGCCTGAGCACGCGGCACGCTCTTTTCTTTTTCTTTTCAGGACATTGACATGGCCATTGAATTCAAACGCTCGTGGACCGATCCCGACCTCGACCAGTTCCGCGACACCGTGGTGCGCTTCATCGAAGAAGAAATGCTGCCCGACGACGAAGCCGCCCGCAAACGCGGCCACGTGGGCCACGACATTTGGCGCAAGGCAGGTGCCACGGGGTTGTTGTGCACCGACATTCCCGACACCTGGGGCGGTGGCGGTGGCGACTTCCGCCATGAGGTGGTGTTCTATGAAGAGATGTGCCGCCGCAGCCTGACCGGCATGAACGCCTCGGTGCATTCCATCGTGGCGCATTACTTTTTGAACCACGGCACCGAAGCCCAAAAAAGCCATTACTTGCCCCGCATGGCGCGGGGCGAAATCGTGGGGGCCATCGCCATGACCGAACCGGGCACGGGCTCGGACCTGCAAGGCATCCGCACCCGTGCGCAGCGCGAGGGCGACCACTATGTGCTCAACGGCTCCAAGACCTTCATCTCGAACGGCTTTTTGGCCGGCGTGGTGTTGGTGGTGTGCAAAACCGATCCGGCCCAAGGTGCCAGCGGCACGTCCATCTTGATCGTCGACACCGATAACTGCCCGGGCTTTCGGGTCGGCCGCGTGCTCGACAAAATGGGCCTCAAGGCGCAAGACACGTCCGAGCTATTTTTTGACGACGTCAAAGTGCCTGTCACCCAGTTGCTGGGTGGTCAAGAAGGACAAGGCTTCTACCAATTGATGGGCGACTTGCCCTACGAGCGCTTGATCATCGGCGTGACCGCCTTGGCCGCGATGGAAGGGGCTTACGAAGCCACGCTCAACTATGTGCGTGAACGCCAAGCCTTTGGCCAGCCGATTGCGAATTTTCAAAACACCAAGTTCAAGCTGGCCGAAGTGGCCACCGAAATCAAAGTGGGCCGTGCCTTCATGGACCGCTGCGTGGAAGACCTGGTGGCGGGCAAGCTCGACACCGCCACCGCCTCCATGGCCAAGCTGTGGGGCTCCGAAGCGCAAGGCCGCGTCATTGACACCTGTTTGCAATTGTTCGGTGGCTACGGCTACATGAACGAATACCTCATTGCACGCATGTACACCGACGCACGCATCCAGCGCATCTACGGCGGCACCAGCGAGATCATGAAAGAAGTCATTTCGCGCGCCATGTAAACCCCCTTCATCCGCACGCACGCAACGAGGCCACACATGCAAGACATTCTCGACATTCAAGAGCAGGGCGGCGTTTTGCGGCTCACCATGAACCGGCCCGAGCGACTCAACGCGCTCAACCCGGCGTTGGCCACCGCCTTGCGCACCTGTTTTCAAGACTTGTACCGCCGTCATGACATTCGGGTGGTGATCTTGCAAGGAGCGGGCAACAACTTTTGTGCGGGCCTGGATTTGAAAGAGCAATCGCCCGGCAAAGACTTGGGCACCAGCGGCATGATGGACGTGCAGCACAGCATCCGCGACATCATGCTGGCCATGCGCCGTTGTCCCCAGCCCATCATCAGCGTCATCCAAGGTGCTGCGAGTGGCGGTGGCTTTGCGTTGGCCTTGGCCTCGGACATTCGCTTGGCCACACCCGAAGCGCGCATGAACGCCTCGTTCTTGCGCATCGGCTTGACCGGCTGCGACATGGGCGTGAGTTACTTTTTGCCCCGCATGGTCGGCAGCTCGGTGGCGTCGGAATACCTGTTGACGGGACGCTTCATGAATGCCCAACGCGCCCACGCGCTGGGCTTGGTCAGCCACATTGGCAGTTTGGCCGAAATGCAGCAAGAAGCCCAAGCCTTGGCCGATGACATGTTGCGCACCACACCGTTGGGTTTGCGCTTCACCAAAGAAGCCTTGGGCCACAGCCTCGAGATGGGCAGCTTGGACGCCGTGATTGCCATGGAAGACCGCCAGCAAGTGCTGTGCACCCAAAGCGACGATTTCCGCGAAGGCATGCAAGCGTTTCTAGAAAAACGCCCACCGCACTACACCGGTCGCTGAGCCTGCGGCACTGCACGCAAACGCCCTGAACCCGACGATGCTCACACACACAAGGACAAGCCCATGACCCTCGATGATTTGATTTACAAACCCGGCCTGCTGCAAGGTCAACGTGTGTTGGTCACCGGCGGCGGCTCGGGCCTGGGCCGCGTGATGAGTGAGGCCTTGTTGCTGCTCGGTGCCGAGGTGCACATCTGCGGACGCCGTGGTGTGGTGGTTGAAGAAACCGCTGCCGCACTGATGGCACAACACGGTGGACGCGTGGTGCCGTGGGTCTGCGATATCCGCAGCGACGAAGCGATTCAAACCATGCTCGACACCCTGTGGCGCGACCACGGCCCCTTGGATGGCTTGATCAACAACGCCGCAGGCAACTTCGTCAGCCGCACCGAAGATTTGTCGTCGCGCGCGTTCGATGCGATTGCCAACATCGTGTTTCGTGGCAGCTTCTACATGACGCTTGAATGCGGCAAGCGCTGGTTGGCCGAAGGCCGCAAAGCCTCGGTCATTTCCATTCTGACCACCTGGGTGTGGAACGGCTCGGCCTTCACCGTACCCTCGGCCATGTCCAAAGCGGGCTTGAACGCGATGACGCAATCGCTGGCGGTGGAGTGGGGCGGGCGCGGCATTCGGCTCAACGCCATTGCGCCGGGTTTGTTTCCGACCGAAGGCATGAGCGCGCGCTTGAACCCCGCGGGTGGCGAGCACAAAGCCGAAGGCAACCCCATGGGGCGCACCGGCCGCATGCCCGAGCTGGCCAACTTGGCTGTCTTCTTGATGGGTCCCGGTTCGGAATACCTCAATGGCCAAACCATTGCCATCGATGGCGCGCAGTACCAAGCCACCGGGGGCAACTTTGCGCGCCTCGCGAGCTGGAGCGATGAGGACTGGCACAACGCCCGTCAAAACATTGAACAAAAGAACGCCAACGATCGGAGACAACGCCATGTCTGAGTGGAATTTTCAAGACCGTGTGCACGTGAGCTTCGCCGCCAACGGCGTGGCCGAAGTGGCGCTGGCGCGTCCCGACAAAATGAATGCGTTGGACACCGCCATGTTCGACGCCCTGCTGCAAGCGGGTACCTTGCTGGCTGGCCTGCACGACTTGCGCGCGGTGGTGCTGCATGGCCAAGGCCGCGCTTTTTGTGCCGGCTTAGACATGGGCAACTTTGCCAAGATGGCGCAAGGCGATGCGCTGTCTTCGTTGGCAGACCTGGTGCCACGCACCCACGGCTTGGCCAACCATGCCCAACAAGTCGCGTGGCAATGGCGTGAGCTGCCCGTGCCCGTGGTGGCTGCGCTGCAAGGCGTGGCGTTTGGTGGCGGCTTGCAAGTGGCCTTGGGGGCCGACATGCGTTACGCCGCGCCTGACACCCGTGTGTCGGTGCTCGAAATTCAATGGGGCTTGGTGCCCGACATGGCCGGCATGGCACTGCTGCGTGAACTGGTGCGTGCCGATGTGGCCCGCGAGCTGGTGTATTCGGGGCGCATTCTGCAAGCCGATGAAGCCTGCCAACTCGGCTTGATCACGGCCGTGCATGTTGACCCCTTGGCGCAAGCGCGTGCGTTCGCTGCGCAAGTGGCTGCACGCAACCCCGATGCCGTGCGCGCCGACAAACGTTTGCTCAACGCGTGCACAGACGCTGACGAGGCCGCGCTGTTGTTGGCCGAATCGGTGGAGCAGCAAGCGATTTTGGGCAGCCCCAATCAGCGTGAGGCGGTGCGCGCTCACCAAGAGCGTCGGGCCCCGGTGTTTCATCCGGCCAAGGCCCCAGCGGTTTAATGCGTTGAGCCTTTAAACAATCAGCCCGAGCTTGCGGGCAATGGCCACGGCCTGCGTGCGGCTGTGCGCACCGAGCTTCATGTTGATGTTGCGCAAGTGGGTGCGCACGGTGCTGTCCGACACATAAAGCTTCTCGGCCATGGCGCTGTTGGAATAGCCTTCGACCAAGAGTTGCAAGACCCGAATCTCTTTGCGCGTCAACGGCTCCAAGGCGCCGATGTGAGGTGCGCTGGTTTTTTCGGTGTCGGAGGGCAGAGGGCCAAAGGCTTGCAGCAAACGTTGCAAGTAGTCGCCCATCAGTGGGTCGCGCACTTGCCCGCTCTCGTGCAGGGTTTGGTAGCGCTGCACCAGCACGCCCAAGGCGGGGCCTTCGTCCAAGATCAAACGCATGAAGCCTTCTTGACACGCAAATTGCAAGGCGCTGCCCACTTGCGCCACCGCGGCAGGCAAGTCGCCCGCACGTTGCAACGCCATGGCGCGCAGCAGTTGCAGGCTGAGCACGCGGCGTTGACGTGCAGCAGCCACGGCGGTGGCGAGTTCGGTCTCGAGGGTGGGCAAGCAGCGGGTGGCGTCGCCAAAGGCAATTTCCCAACGCAGGCGTGCCAAGGCCATGTACTCAATGTCATGGGCCAGCAAACGTTGGCCTTGGGCGCGTTGCCACAGCGTGGGGTCGTCGGCACGCATCAGCTCGTCGTGTGCGGCTGGGCCATTGCCTTGCAGCAGCAACAGGCGTGCGCGTTCTAGCCGGGCCGCGGCCACCACACGGGGCAGCTTGCGTTGGTTGCCCAGGTATTCAAGCTCGGTGATGGCCAGCCAAGCCGCATCCACATCGCCGTGGATGAAGGCAATGCGCGAGCGCATGGCGTGGCTGAGGATCATGTGGTCGGGCAAGCCCACGTCACGTGCCAGCGGCAAATAGACGTTGAGCAAGTGGTCGGCCTGATCGATTTGGTTGGACTCGTACACCACGCTGGCATACAGCACACCCGCCCAGGCGTTGCCATGGGTGTGGTGAAAGTTCACCGCATGCGTGGCATCCACGGCCAAGCGAAAACGGGCACTGGCTTGACGCAGACGGCCTTGTTGCAAGTCCAGCAGACCTTCGGTGGTCTCGGAGTACATGCGGTTGAAGGTGCTGTTGCTGCTGTCTTGCTGTCGGGCGGCATCGAGCAATTGCTGTGCTTCGCGCGGCTGGCCACACACCGAGGTGTTGTGGGCCATGGCGTTGAGCAAGGTGGTGTCTGCAAACTGGCTGCCCGTGGGCAGCTTGGCCATGGCTTGACGGCCTAAGACCAAGGCTTCTTCGCTGTGGTCTTGCATGGCCAGCAACATCGGGCGTATGCACATGGCGTTGTTTTGAAAGCTGGGGTCTTGCTGGCCCAGCGCTTCGTGGCGCTCCAGCATCTCCATCGCCACCCAGGGGCCTCGTGTGAAGCACGCGGCCCAAATGGCGACCATCACCAGGTGGGGGTGTTGTTCGAGCTGTTGCGCAGGCATGCTGCTGAACCAGCGCGACAACAAGCGCATGCGGCCTTGCTCTAAAAACTGCTCGCCGTGTGTGGCCAGCAGTTGCATGGCGTGCGGAAAATCGCCGCCTTCAATCGCATGGTCAATCGCGGGCACGGGGCGGCCTTGCGATTCGTACCAACCCGCAGCTGACAAGTGCAAGCGCGCGACATCGTCGGGCGATTCGAGTTGCAATTGGTTGCGCAGGTAATCGGCAAACAGGCTGTGATAGCGCCAGGTGCGTTGCTCGCTGGCCACTGGTGTCAAAAACAAATGGTCGGTGTCGAGTTGCTCCAGCAAGCTGGCGCAGTCCACGCGTGGGTTGAGCGCGCTGCACACCGACACGTCGAGCTGGCGCAAGATGCTGGTGCGCAACAAAAAGCGGCGAATCTGTGGCGACTGACGGGCCAGCACGTCTTCGGCCAAATAGTCGGCCACCGCACGGTTGGAGCCTGAAAAGCGGGCCACAAAGTCGGCGGGGTCCACGGCGCGGTCCAAGGCCATGGCGGCCAGCCACAAGGCGGCCACCCAGCCTTCGGTTTTTTCGTGCAGCTGAAACAGCTGATCGGCCGTGAGCTTGTGGGGGTGGGGGCGTTGGGCAAAAAAGTGCGTGGTGTCTTGCAGGCTAAAGCGCAGCCGCTCCGCATCGATTTGGGTGAGCTGGCCGCGCACACGCAAACGTGCCAAGCCAATTTGCGGCAGGCTGCGTGAGCCGATCACCAAATGGCCATGGCGGGGCAGGTTGTGCGCGATCTCGCGCACGATCACCAACAGCGCGGCTTCGTGGATGGCCTCGAACTCGTCCAAGAACAGCGCGAAAGGCGTTTCAATCCGCGTCAAGGCCTGCACGGTGTCGGCCCCTGGTGAGTGCGTGTGGGTGATGCGCCCGAGCTGGCGCACGGCGGTGTCCAAGCAATTCAAAAAGCGCGACACGTCGTTGTCGGCACGGTCCAGCGTGAGCCAGGCGGTGGCCACGCCAAGTTCTTCCAAGCGCTCGCGCGCTTGCATCATGGCGGTGCTCTTGCCAAAACCGGCAGGGGCATGCACCAGCACCAACTGGCCTTCGCTGCGGCAAATCGTTTCGCACAAGCTCGCGCGCACCACTTGGGAGGTTTCGAGTGCGGGGGGATTGAATTTGCTCTCGAGTCCCAGCGTGATCGCCCGTGGGTCGGGGGCGGAAGCAGCAGTGTCTGGGGAAGAGTGAGCCATGAATGAGTCAGAGGTGTTCTTTTGATTATGGAACAGAGCTTTGGCCCTCAGCGTCCCCTGTTTGTCAAGGCATCCATCGGGCCACACCGCTGCGATTTCGTCGCTTCAGACGATGCCCCCAACGCGCTAGCTTTCTAGACTTGACCCATCGTCGGCCCCGTTCGACCCTCTAGGAGTGCCTCTGTGTTGTTTCAAGGAAAAAGTATCCGTGTTGTCGCCCTGCCTGAAGCGGGCGTGTTCGAGCTGGTGTTTGACCGCGAGGGCGAGGCCATCAACAAGCTCGACGACCGCACGGTCAACGAACTGCGCCAAGCCACCCAGGCCTTGGCCAACGAACCATCGCTGCGGGGTGTGTTGGTGAGCAGCACCAAAGACGTGTTCATCGTGGGGGCGGACATCACCGAGTTTGGTGCCAAGTTCAGCCTGTCAGCGCCCGAGATCACTGCCGGTGTGGCGCACAGCAACGAAGTCTTTGTGGCGTTTGAAGACTTGCCCGTGCCCACGGTGGTGGCCATCAATGGCTTTGCGTTGGGCGGAGGTTTGGAGATGGCGGTGTCGGCCAGCTTGCGCATCATGTCCAGCACGGCGCAGGTGGGGGTGCCCGAAGTGAAGCTGGGTTTGTTCCCCGGCTTTGGGGGCACGGTGCGTTTGTCGCGTCTGTCGGGCGTGGCCGCTGCAATGGAATGGGTGGCCACGGGCCAACCGCACAAAGCACCCGCAGCCTTGGCCGCTGGTGTGGTCGACGAAGTGGCGGCGCCCGACGCATTGCGCGCACAAGCCCTGAACTTGTTGGCCCGCGCCATGAAGGGCGAGGTCGATTGGAAAGCCCAGCAAAACCGCAAACGTGCGCCCGTGCCCATGGCCGCCGCCGATGTGCAAGCTGCGGCGAAATCGGTGCTGGAGGCTGCGGCGCGTCGCCACGCCCCGCATCAACCCGCCGCCCGCATGGCGGTCGAGATGATGGCCCAAGCCGCGAGCGAAGACCGCGCAGGTGCGTTGGCTTTGGAGGCTCGTGTGTTCGGTGAGGTGGCAGGCACGCAAGCCGCCGTGGCCATGGTGCAAACGTTTTTGAACGACCAAGCCGTCAAGAAAATTGCCAAGCGCCATGCCCGCGAAGGCCAGCCTGTGCGCCACGCTGCAGTGTTGGGCGCGGGCATCATGGGCGGCGGCATTGCGTACACCAGCGCGCTCAAGGGTATTGCGGTGCGCATGAAAGACATTGCGCAACCCGCACTCGACTTGGGCATGGCCGAAGCCAACAAACTGCTGCAACGCCAAATCAAAGCCGGTCGCATGGATGCGGCCAAGGCCGACAAGGTGTTGGCCGCCATCACCCCGCAGTTGGACAACGCGGGCTTTGACCACGTCGATTGCGTGGTCGAAGCGATTGTGGAAAACATCGCCATCAAACAAAAAGTGTTGGCCGATCTCGAGAACCATGTGTCGCCCGAAACGGTGATTGCTTCGAACACCTCCAGCCTGCGCATTGACGACATGTCCGCGTCTTTGAAGCGCCCCGAGCAGTTTGTGGGCATGCATTTCTTCAACCCCGTGCACGTGATGCCTTTGGTTGAAATTGTGCAGGGCACACGCACCAGCCCCAAGGCAGTGTCGACGGCTGTGGCCTATGCCGCAGCCATGGGCAAGATGCCCATCGTGGTCAAAGACTGTCCGGGCTTTTTGGTCAACCGCATCCTCACCGCGTACATGCGCGGCTTCATCGAGTTGGTGCGCGACGGGGCCGACTTTGTCAAAGTTGACCAAGCCATGGAGGCCTTTGGCTGGCCCATGGGCCCTGCCTATTTGGAAGATGTGGTGGGCATGGACACCGGCAGCCATGTCAACGACGTGATCTCGGCGGGTTACCCCGAGCGCATGCCCCACATCGAACACGATGCGCTGCGCCTGATGGTCAGCAAAGGCCGCTTCGGTCAAAAAAATGGCATTGGCTTTTACCGCTATGAGTCAGACCCCAATGGCAAGCCGCGTCGCAGTCCTGCGCCGGACAGCCACGCCTTGCTCCAAGCCGTGCAGCCCCAGGGCACGCATGATTTCAGCGACCAAGAGATCGTGGACCGCATGATGATTCCTTTGATCATCGAAGCCGTCCACGCTTTGGAAGACGGCGTGGTGGCCAGCCCCGCCGAGTTGGACATGGCCTTGTTGATGGGCATTGGTTTCCCCGCCTACGCGGGAGGTCCGCTGAAGTACGCCGATTGGTTGGGCTTGAAGAACTTGGTGGCCCGCTGTGACCGACTCCAACACTTGGGCGCTGCCTATGTGTCCACCGCGCGCATGCGCGAGATGGCCGCCAGCAACGCACGTTTTTACCCCGTTTAAAAATTCAGGAGATTGATACATGAAACTCGATGCACACGTTTCTGCGGTGGTGACCGGTGGCGCTTCAGGCTTGGGCGCTGCGACCGCGCGACGCTTGGCCCAACATGGCGTCAAAGTGGCGCTGTTTGATTTGAACGAAACACAAGGCGAGGCGCTGGCTCAAGAGATTGGTGGCGTGTTCTGCAAAGTCGACGTGACCTCGGAAGAGCAGGTCGATGCCGCTTTCGCCAAAGCGCGTGCAGCCCATGGGCAAGAGCGCATCATGGTCAACTGCGCGGGCACCGGCAACGCCATCAAGACGGCGGGGCGTGACAAAACTACGGGCGAGATTCGGGCCTTTCCGACCGCTAACTTTGACCGCATCATCCAAATCAACTTGGTGGGAACTTTCCGCTGCATTGCCAAGTCGGCCGCAGGCATGTTGTCGATCGGCTTGACCGATGAGGGCGAGCGCGGGGTGATCATCAACACCGCCTCGGTGGCAGCGCAAGACGGCCAAATGGGCCAAGCCAGTTACTCGGCCAGCAAGGCCGCGATCGTGGGCATGACGCTGCCCATCGCCCGCGACTTGATGGGCGAGGGCATTCGCGTCAACACCATCTTGCCGGGCATCTTCAACACACCGCTGTTGCAAGGTGCCCCGGACAACGTCAAAGAAGCCTTGGCGGCTTCGGTGCCTTTTCCCAAGCGCTTGGGGGACCCCGATGAGTACGCGCACTTGGCCGAAACCTTGATCACCAACAAGTACATGAACGGCGAATGCATCCGCATTGACGGCGCCATTCGCATGGCGCCCCGCTGAAGCGCACAAAATCGTCCGTTCCGACGACGCTCGTCGCCGGGGCGGGGCCCAGAATCAGCTTCATTTGAAACTGCAAGGGAAATAGAGCATGTCTGAAGCATTCATTGTGGCCGCGACCCGTACCGCTGGTGGACGACGTGGTGGGCGTTTGTCGGGTTGGCATCCTGTGGATTTGGCCGCCCAGGTCCTGAACGATTTGGTGGATCGCACGAAGGTGGACCCGGCCTTGGTCGAAGACGTGTTCATGGGCTGCGTGAGCCAAGTGGGCGAGCAGTCGACCAACGTGGCGCGCAATGCGGTGTTGGCTTCTAAGTTGCCCGAGTCGGTGCCTGGCACCTCCATCGATCGCCAGTGCGGCTCGTCGCAACAGGCCGTGCACTTCGCAGCACAAGCGGTGATGTCGGGCACCATGGACATCGTGATTGCAGCGGGCGTGGAGTCCATGACCCGCGTGCCCATGTTCAGCCCCACCGCCTTGGCTCAAAAAGCCGGCATGGGCACTTACCAAAGCGAGGGCATGAACCAGCGTTACAACAGCCAGGTGTTCAGCCAGTTTGTTGGCGCTGAGATGATGGCCAAAAAATACGGCCTTAGCAAAGACGACCTCGACCGCTACGCCTTGCTGAGCCACCAACGTGCGTTGGCAGCCACGCAGTCGGGCGCCTTTCGCGATGAGATTTTGAAGGTCGCCGTGCGCACCGCCGATGGCGCGGCCTCGGGTGAGATGCACGCGGCCGACGAGGGCATCCGCGCCGAAGCCACCTTGGAGAGCATCCAAAGTGTGAAGCTCTTGCAAGAAGGTGGCGTGATCACCGCTGCCAACGCCAGCCAAATTTGTGACGGCGCGACGGGCGTGATGATCGTCAACGAACGCGGTCTGAAAACCTTGGGCGTGAAGCCCTTGGCGCGCATTCACCACATGACCATGATCGGCCACGACCCCGTGATCATGTTGGAAGCACCCATTCCTGCCACCGAGCGGGCGCTCAAAAAAGCAGGCATGAAGATCGATGACATCGATTTGTACGAAGTCAACGAAGCCTTTGCCTCTGTGCCTTTGGCCTGGCTCAAGGCCTTGGGCGCCAACCCCGATCGTTTGAACGTCAACGGCGGCGCGATTGCGTTGGGTCACCCCTTGGGCGCGTCGGGCACCAAGCTCATGACCACCCTGGTCCATGCTTTGGGTCAACGCGGCAAGCGCTACGGTTTGCAAACCATGTGCGAAGGCGGTGGCATGGCCAACGTCACCATCATCGAGCGTCTTTGATGCAGCCCTTGCTCAGCATCTCGGGTGTCACCGTTCGCTTCGGTGGCATCGTGGCCTTAGACGGGGTGTCCTTCGATGTGCGCCGAGGTGAAATTTGCGCCTTGATTGGCCCCAACGGCGCGGGCAAGAGCACCTTGTTCAACTGTCTCTCACGCTTGTATGCGTGCGACAGCGGCACGATTGCGTTCGATGGCCGCGCCATCCACCAACTGTCTCGCCACCGCATGGCCGAATTAGGCATTGGCCGCACCTTCCAAAACTTGGCTTTGTTTCGCACGATGACGGTGCGCGAGAACGTGTTGATCGGTTGCCACAGCCGACACCACGCCGGCTTTTTGCGCAATGCGTTTCGCTTGCCCGGTGTGGCACACATCGAAGCGCAAGCGGCTGAGCAGGCCGATGCGCTGATTGCGTTTTTGAGTTTGGAATCGGTCGCTCACCGCGTGGTGGGCGATTTGCCTTTTGGCACCCAAAAACGGGTGGAGCTGGCACGTGCCTTGGCTTCCAAACCTCAGCTGCTGTTGCTTGATGAACCTGCATGCGGGTTGAACCACGAGGAGCTGCAAAGTTTGGGCGAGATGATTCGCGACATCCGTGACCGCTTGAATGTGACCGTTCTTTTGGTGGAGCACCACATGGGGTTGGTGATGGGGATTTCAGACCGCGTGGTTGCGCTCAACTTTGGCAAAAAGATTGCCGAGGGCACGCCCGCACAAGTGCGCCAACACCCAGAAGTGATTCGCGCCTACCTGGGCGAGAGCGAGGAGGCGACGTCATGACCCATTTGCTTGAAGTCCGCGACCTGCATGCACGTTACGGCAACACCCAGGTCTTGCACGGCCTGAACCTCGATGTGGCACAAGGCCAAGTGACGGCCTTGCTCGGTGCCAACGGCGCGGGCAAAACCACCACCTTGCGTGCTGTGTGCCAGCTCATGGTGCAGACCACAGGCAGCATCCAGCTCGCGGGCGAAGCGCTCGATACGCGCAACACCGAACAAATTGCCCGCGCTGGGGTGGGCCATGTGCCCGATGGTCGTGGCACGTTCATGGCCTTGACCACCGAAGAGAACCTGCGCTTGGGCGCCTTCAGCCGCCCCAGCCGCGAAGGGCTGGCCGACGACATGGAGAAGGTTTACCAATACTTTCCCCGTTTGCGTGAACGCCATGCCCAGCAGGCAGGCACCTTGTCGGGGGGCGAACAGCAAATGCTGGCGATTGGTCGCGCCTTGATGGGACGGCCGCGCTTGTTGTTGCTCGATGAGCCTTCGTTTGGTTTGGCCCCGCTGGTGGTGAAAGACATTTTTGCCATCATGCGTCGCATCAACCAAGAGCAAAAAGTCTCGATTCTTTTGGTGGAGCAAAACGCCAAGCTGGCGCTTGACATTGCCGACACTGCCTACCTTTTAGAAACTGGACGGGTGGTGCTGAGCGGGCCTTCCTCTGACATGCGCAGCAACGATGCCGTGCGCCGAGCCTACTTGGGCGAGTAAGGGACAGACCGATGAACGAGTTATTGCATCAAACCCTCTCAGGCTTGGCCACGGGCGGTATTTACGCCAGCGTGGCGTTGGCCTTGGTGATGATTTACCAGGCCACACACCACATCAACTTTGCGCAGGGCGAGATGGCCATGTTCTCCACCTTTGTGGCGTGGATGTTGTTGCAGTCGGGCTTGCCCTACTGGGCTGCTTTTGGCATCACGGTGGTGGTGTCTTTCGTGGTCGCCTCGGTCATTGAATTTGTGGTGATTCGACCCATGCACAACGCCCCCGAGTTGTCGGTGGTGGTGGTGTTCATTGGCTTGTTGGTGATTTTTCACAGTCTGGCGGGGTGGATGTTTGGCTACACCATCAAGCAGTTCCCAAGTCCGTTTGCGGCGGATGCTTGGTATGGCTCGGAGCTGATGTCGGCCCATGAAGTGGGCGCGATTTTTGTGGCACTCATCATGGTGGCCTTGTTGTTTTCGTTTTTCAGACTCACACCCTTGGGGCTGGCCATGCGGGCTGCGGCGCAAAACGCGACCTCGTCGCGTTTGGTGGGCATTTCGGTGGGGCGCATGCTGATGTTGGGTTGGGGCTTGGCAGGTGCCATTGGCGCAGTGGCCGGCATGATGGTGGCGCCTGTGGTGTACCTGGACCCCAACATGATGACGGGGGTGTTGCTGTATGCCTTTGCTGGCGCTTTGATTGGTGGCATCGACAACCCCGTGGGGGCGGTGCTGGGCGGCTTCATCGTGGGTGTGCTGGAAAACTTATTGGGCACCTTTGTGGTGGGCACAGAGCTCAAGCTCTCGGTGGCGCTGGTGCTGATCGTGGGCGTGCTGATCGTGCGTCCTTCCGGCTTGCTGGGCCAAAAAATCGTGACGAGGGTCTGAGCGATGAAATCACTCTCTACGGGTTCAATCAGTCGCGCGATGTGGCTCAGCATGGGTGTGCTGCTGGTGTTGGCGCTGGGCTTGACGTTTGTGGCCAAGGGCTATCAGCTGTTTCAAGCAACGATGGTGGTGGCTTACGCCATTGCGTTGTTGGGGCTCAACATGCTGACCGGCTACAACGGACAAATCTCATTGGGTCATGGCGCGTTCTTTGCGATCGGCGCTTACACCACCGGCATCTTGATGGAGCACGCCGACATGGTCTATTGGGCCACCGTGCCCATGGCGGGTTTGGTGTGTCTGTGCATCGGTTATTTGTTTGGCCGACCTGCGTTGAAGCTCGAAGGTTTGTACCTCGCGCTGGCGACGTTTGCCTTGGGCGTGGCCATGCCGCAGTTGCTGAAATACAAACACCTGGAGGCCTGGACAGGAGGCGTGCAGGGCATTGTGCTGATGAAGCCTGATGCGCCTTGGGGCTTGCCATTGAACCAAGACCAGTGGTTGTACTTGTTCTCGTTGGTGGTGGCGGTGGTGATGTTTTGGATTGCCCACAACTTGCTGCAAAGCGGCACCGGCCGCGCCATGCGTGCGATCCGCGACCACGCGATGGCAGCAGAGGCCATGGGCGTGGACACCCGTCATTACAAGTCGATGACCTTTGGTGTGTCTGCGGCATTCACGGGAGTGGGCGGCGCGTTGTCGGCCATTGCGGTGCAGTTTGTTTCGCCTGATTCGTTCACCTTGTTCTTGTCGATCTCTTTGCTGGTGGGCATTGTGGTGGGCGGTGTGGGCACGTTGTGGGGGGCTTTGTATGGCGCGGTGTTCATCATGTTTGTGCCCAACTTGGCCGAGAAAGTGTCCAAAGCTGCACCGTGGGCGGTCTACGGTGTGGTGCTGATTCTGTTGATGTTTGCCATGCCTGGCGGCGTGGTGGGATTGATGCGCAAGATTCAAAACACATGGGCTGCACGCAGCCGCTGAGCGCGGCACGCACTCACCGAAGGGAACTCCCAATGTCAGACGACGCTTTGATCCAAGTCGAACGCCAAGGCCCTGTGGCTTGGTTGCGTTTGAACATTCCGCAACGGCTGAACCCGTTGGCCAGACCCTTGCAAGAGTTGTTTCGCACCACTTTGGCAGAACTCAAACAAGACACCTCGGTGCGCGCCTTGGTGATTTCGGGTGTGGGCAAAGCCTTTTGTGTGGGGGCTGATTTGGGCAGCATGAAACCGCCCGAAGGTCAGAGCTTGGGCGCGCAAACGGCAGAGGCCATGGAGGCGCTGTCCAACCGCTTGATTGAAGATCTGCGCAACATGCCGTTTCCTGTGTTGAGCGCGGTCAACGGGCCGTGTGCAGGGGCGGGCGTGGGTGTGGCCTTGGCGGCGGACGTGGTGGTGGCGGCACGCTCGGCGTATTTTTATTTGCCGTTCATGCCCCGTTTGGGCATCGTGCCCGACTTGGGCAGCACCTGGTTTTTGCAGCGCTCGGCTGGACGCGCACGCGCCGTGGGCTTGAGTTTGCTGGGCGACCGTTTGTCGGCAGAGCAGGCCGAAAAATGGGGCTTGGTGTGGGCCTGTGTGGAGGATGCCGATTTGGTGGCACACACCCAAGCCTTGGCCTTGCGCATGGCGCAGTTGCCTGCGCATGCCGCACAAGAAATTCGACGGACCTATGACCACGCGGAAACCGCCACACTGGTGGAGCAGATGCGGTACGAAGCTTCTCGCCAACGCGAGTTGATTGACCGTCCGGAGTTCAAAGAGGGCGTGCGCGCCTTCCTTGAAAAACGCGACCCGCAGTTTCCCAGCCGCTGATCGTCACGCAATATCGTCAGTTCCGACGATGCCCAGGACAGGGCTCTTTCCTACGATGGCAACAACTCTTGCACCACACGCGCAGCGTGTACGAGACAAGGGCTTTGTTCAATCGCTATGACCAGGAGACACCATGTCCAAACCTTTCGATGCCGATCTACGCCGCACCCTCCAACTCGGTGCGAGCATGCTGCTTGCCAGTGCTTTGCCCTTTGCCGCCCATGCCCAGAAAAAATACGACACCGGTGCAAGCGATACCGAAATCAAACTGGGTAACCTCAACCCGTACTCCGGCCCTGCATCAGCGTATGGCACCTGCGGCAAAGCCATGCAGGCTTACTTTGACAAGATCAACGCCACGGGTGGTGTGAACGGTCGCAAGATCAACTTCATGTCCTTGGACGATGCGTACAACCCCGCCAAGTCGGTGGAGCAAACCCGCAAGTTGGTGGAGCAAGACGAAGTGCTGTTGATGTTCGCCTCTTTGGGGACGGCTCAAAACATTGCGGTGCAGCGCTACCTCAACGCCAAGAAAATTCCACAGTTGTTTGTCAACACTGGCGCCACACGGTTTGGCGACCCCAAAAACAACCCCTGGACCATGGGCTGGCAGCCGACCTACCAAGCCGAAGGTCGCTTGTATGCCAAGCACATCCTTTCGACCAAACCCAACGCCAAGATTGGCGTGTTGATGCAAAACGACGACTTCGGCAAAGACTATATGAAGGGCCTGCTCGATGGTTTGGGCGACAAGGCCAAGACCATGATCACGCATCACCTGACCTACGAGGTGACCGACCCCACCATCGACAGCCAGATCGTGACGCTCAAGTCTGCGGGGGTGGATGTGTTTGTCAGCATCACCACGCCGAAGTTTGCGGCACAGGCCATTCGCAAATCGGGTGAGATTGGCTTCAAGCCCACGCAGTATTTGGTGAGTGTGTCGCAGTCCATCAGCTCGGTGCTCAAGCCCGCTGGCTTTGAGAATGCAGCGGGCGTGATCTCGTCGGGCTACATGCTGACACCGTCAGACCCTGCCGCGGCTGGCAACAAAGATGTGGCCGAGTATGTGGCGACCATCAAACAGTACTACCCAGGAGGCGATCCTGACGACACCTTGAACGCCATTGGTTATTCGATTGCCGCCAACATGGTCTACGTGTTGCGCCAAGCCGGTGACAACTTGACCCGCGAAAACATCATGAAGATCGCGGCCAATATGTCGTATCAAGCGCCGATGTTGTACCCCGGCATTGATGTCAAAACATCGCCGGATGACTTCTATCCCATTTCCAAGAAAGTGCTGTTGCGCTTCAACGGCAAAGGCTATGAAGCCATGGGTCCCGCCACCGCAGGTTAATGGAGAACACCATGCACGGATTGATGCAAGACCGCCCGCTGCTCATCTCATCGTTGGTTGAGCATGCGGCCACGTTCCACCCCGATACGGAAATCGTGTCGCGCTTGCCCGAGGGCTCTGTGCATCGCACCACTTGGAAAGGCATCTGCTTGCAGGCCCGCCAAGTGGCCAATGCGATGCAGGCCTTGGGGGTGAAGCAGGGCGATCGGGTGGGGACGTTGGCTTGGAACTCCTACCGCCATCTGGCACTCTATTACGGGGTGTCCGGTTGTGGTGCGGTGTTGCACACCGTCAACCCACGCTTGTTCCCCGAGCAGATTGACTACATCGTCAATCATGCCGAAGACCAGGTGTTGTTCTTTGACATAACCTTCGCGCCCTTGGTGGCGCAGCTGGTGCCCGCGCTCAAATCGGTCAAACACTTTGTCGCGATGACCGATCGCGCCCACATGCCCGACATTGGCGTGCCAGGTTTGTTGTGCTTCGACGATTTCATTGGCGAGCAAAGCACCGACTACACCTGGCCTGAGTTTGATGAGCGCAGCGCATCGTCGCTGTGCTACACCTCGGGCACCACGGGCAACCCCAAGGGCGTGCTGTATTCGCACCGCTCAACCTTGTTGCATACCTTGATGGAGTTGGCGCCTGACACCTTTGGCATCAGTTCGGCTGAAACTTTGTTGTTGATCGTGCCCATGTTCCATGCCAACGCATGGGGTGCGCCGTATGCAGCAGCGATGGTGGGCGCCAAGTTGGTGTTGCCTGGCCCGCACTTGGACGGTCAAAGCGTGTACACGCTGATGCAGCAAGAACGTGTGACCTTCTCGCAAGGCGTGCCCACGGTGTGGATGATGCTGTTTCAGTACCTGGATGCCAACCCCGAGCTGGACCCCAAATCGTTGGGCGTCAGGCGCGTGGGCATCGGGGGGGCAGCGGTCTCACGCGGCATGTTGGAACGTTTCGAGCAACAGTTTGGCGCCGAAGTGGTGCAGGGCTGGGGCATGACCGAAACCAGCCCGATTGGTGTGATCAGCAAACTCTTGCCCAAACACGCGAATGTGCCATCTGAAGATTTGATCAAGACCAAGCTCAAGCAAGGTCGTGGTGTCTGGGGTGTGGACCTCAAGATCGTGGACGAGAACGGCCAGGCCTTGCCTTGGGACGGCGTGGCGTTTGGGCATTTGCACGTGCGCGGCCCGTGGATTGCCAGTGGCTATTTCCGCCGCGAAGGGGGCTCGGTGCTGGACGATGAAGGCTACTTCCCGACCGGTGACGTGGCCACCATCGACCCAGACGGCTACCTGCAGTTGGTGGACCGTGCCAAAGACGTGATCAAGTCAGGTGGCGAATGGATTTCGTCCATCGACGTGGAGAACACCGCCAACTCACACCCCGGCGTGGCCGAGTCTGCGGTGATTGGTGTGGCTCATCCCAAGTGGCAAGAGCGCCCGCTGTTGCTGGTGGTGCGCCGTCCAGGGTCGACCGTAGAGGCCAAAGAAATCATCGACTACTTGTCATCGCGCATTGCCAAATGGTGGCTGCCAGATGATGTGGTCTTTGTGGAGGCATTGCCGCACACGGCGACGGGCAAGTTGCTCAAAACCAAGTTACGCGATTTGTACCGGGACCATCGTTTGCCTGGGGTTTGAAAACAGGGTTTTACCATTCACCATCGTGAACGCCTCGCACCCGAAAGTAGCGGTAAACCACATACTTGGTGGCGTTCTCTTCGGAGAACCATTGAACCGAATCGTGTAAATAATCGTCCAGCAACGTTTTGGCATCTTCAGCGGGATCGGCTGCTTGATACGCTCTGAAACGTGTCAGCTCATCATGGTCGAGCTTGTGCATGAACAGGTTGTCGTCACGGTCCTTCAGTTCGTCGCCTTCTTCACGGATCAGATCCGTGGTGTAGGCCATGCCGCTTTTTTGTGCTTCAAAGCGGGTTTTGGCCAACTTCAGTTGATAGTCTTGTTGCTGACGAATCAGACGTTCTTGGCGCTGCGCTTGTGCGCTGACACCGATCAAATGCGCCTGGTTGCGCTCGCGTTGCGCTGCATCCACCGTTTGTTGATGGGGTTTCAGCAGGGGCTCCACATAACCAATGCCCACTTTACGACGCCAGCCCCACCAACGACACAAGACCCGATGGTGTTCCACCATGTGCCGCTCTAGGGCTCCGCTGGCTTGTATCTTGTTGACGTAGTTGTTGTATGCCTTGAGCACCAGGGTGTCGACCTGACCCTCGGTAGTGGTAGCTGCAAACAGATTTTTGTAGACCGGTGTTTCTAGCACTTCTTCAATGCTGGCCAAGGGTACGCCTGCGGCAATGGCTTTGGTGTACATGTGTCGCAATGGAATGACAGAGATGTTGTTTGATACCCAATGGTGGTCTTCCACGCTGCCAAAACCTTTGGGGCCATAGCCGCCGCCGACATCGGTATGCACACCGGGGTAGACATACTCTTCGTAACCGTTGCTGTCGTAACCCGGCGCAGTGCGAATCGTCCAAACAGGAAACGCAATCCGAAATTCGTGCACGGCCACCATGTGCACACATTTCTTAACCGAAGTGGGGATCACCAAGTCATCGGCTTTCAGATGCAATGCGGGCAAGCCAAATGAGGCCACGGTGTCAAACAAGCCCATGAATTCGATGCTGACCGTCTTCTTGCCAAATGCGCCGGCCTTGATCTTTTGATCAATGCGGTTTGCAAACATGCGGGCAATGGCGGCACCTCGGCTGAAGCCGAATATGGAGATGCGTAGGGTTTTGCGTTTTTGTTGATCCTTCAGTGCTTGTGATAGACGCGCAAACGCGTCATCCATCCGTTTATCTGCACCAGCCCCCATGCCTGCACCCATGACAGTGCTGTCTTCGTTGTCTTTCCAGGCTTTTTGCGCTGCTTTAACCGCTGTTTCGCTGATGCCTAAGGCCAAGCTCGCACCGGGGTTGGTACGTGTGATCACCCTTGCCGCATCGGTCAGTATTTTGCTTTTCGCTGGTTTTTCAGGTTCACCGCTTTTAACGTTTTCGTTGAATGGTGTGCCTACGCCCGAAAAGTAAAAGGCGTATTGCCCTTTATCGTTACGAAAAGATGAGCGTAAATCTTTGAATGCAGACAATGCAGCCCCCGAAGGATCTGCTTGCAAGTGGTCATTCCCATTGGCAATTAAAAACAGTTTGGCAGGATTGCTTGGTTTTCGTTTGGGCATATCGAGCGCTACGTTTTGACCTGTGCCATCAAAGAAAAAGCTCACCCACATCACCTCTTCACACACAGGACAAGCGTCAGGTTTTTTCTTACTTGTGTTTGTAATCGTCGTTCTAAATCGCTGTAGCTTTTCTTCAGTGGTTAGCTCTAATAAATTACTGGCGTTGGGAGAGCGGAGTGCGTTACGGGGTTGAGTCATTTGCAGTCCCCTTGGTACTTATGTTTCACGATGTCTTCATTCCAATTTTCATTTCCTGTAATGCCAGAGGGAGTCGTTAGCGTGAATGCGCGACCGTCATCAAAAAAAGTAGCTACCAAATCGTTGGCTATGCTCTGTTTCCAATCTTTATCGGGATCGCTGTAGATCTCTGAAACGAGAGGAGATATATAAACCGGCACAGTCGCCTCGCACACCACAACTGGAATCTTTGGATCTGTGAATATCGTGTGTACGTAGCCCATAGAGCCATCACGCTGCTTGACCCACTCGCCAACCTTGGTGACGTGCCAGATGTACCAGCGCAAGTGTTTAGGCGTGTTGAGGCTGTAGTTTGCAACTGGAGATAACGATGCCTCGCCACCACCCCCTGTGCGTCGGCCAGTGAATTCAACTTCCGTTGTTGGTTGCAGTAGTTTTGAGTCGTCCGGAGGAGGGCCTGGAAAATCCATGAAATAAACCAAGATGGCTTTATTTTCAGTTTCGTTTCCCGAGCTTAAGTAACCCCTTACACGATCACCAGACAGCGCCGCATTTTTTACCTGTTCGCTTTCATACGATTGCCCCCAAAGGCCTAAACCATGGATCGCGATCATGACGGCCAATAATCCGAGCGGCAACCAACGCGCAGCGCCTAAGTTCTTGCGTCGCCACGACAGCACGAGGGCCAGCAGCCAGAAAAACACCGCTGCCATGAATGCCAATGTGTAAATGATGTCGTCTAACGCACCGGTGTTGGTGTTTTGTGCAAACCATGGAAACCATATGCCCATGGTGGAGGCGGCACCCCAGAGTAGGAAGGCGAGTGTGCACAAAATCCAGATGGACGTTCGCCTTGCAGTGCTTTTTTTTGTTATGGAGGTTGGGGTGACGGACGTCATTTGCAATCTCCTTCATGTTGATGTTGCAAGATGTCCGCCGTGTATTCAGGCTGCTGTTTAGGTGAATATCCCCAAGGTGCGTTAAGAGTGAAAGATCGTCCGTCGTTGTAAAAAGTTGCAACCAAATTGACATGACCTTCACGCCAATCCATTTCTGGCTTCAATGAGTTTTCAGTATTGAATTCCAATTCAACTTGATCTCTTATCGGTGATACATAAACCGGCACAGTCGCTTCGCACACCACAACTGGAATCTTTGGATCTGTGAATATCGTGTGTACGTAGCCCATAGAGCCATCACGCTGCTTGACCCACTCGCCAACCTTGGTGACGTGCCAGATGTACCAGCGCAAGTGTTTAGGCGTGTTGAGGCTGTAGTTTGCAACTGGAGATAACGATGCCTCGCCACCACCCCCTGTGCGTCGGCCAGTGAATTCAACTTCCGTTGTTGGTTGCAGTAGTTTTGAGTCGTCCGGAGGAGGGCCTGGAAAATCCATGAAATAAACCAAGATGGCTTTATTTTCAGTTTCGTTTCCCGAGCTTAAGTAACCCCTTACACGATCACCAGACAGCGCAGCTTTTTTTACCTGTTCAGTTTCATACGATTGCCCCCAAAGGCCTAAACCATTGATCGCGATCATGACTGCCAATAATCCGAGCGGCAACCAACGCACAGCGCCTAAGTTCTTACGTCGCCACGACAGCACGAGGGCCAGCAGCCAGAA